>Ga0247610_10000191_pt1 | contig 100764 bp, 130 predicted proteins | sample 174DNAGHGhighgp2_FD_193483 | JGI IMG/M metagenome (GOLD analysis project Ga0247610, IMG submission 193483) | Sheep rumen microbial communities from Palmerston North, Manawatu-Wanganui, New Zealand - 1742 DNA GHGhigh gp2 | ecosystem: Host-associated > Mammals > Digestive system > Stomach >... | reverse complement strand
TGAACACATCTGGCTTTGACCCAGACACCGTAAGGCTATCGCAAGTTCGAATCTTGCCGGTCCTGCCAAAAATTTTTATACATGGTGAGGTTAGTCCAAAGGTTAAGACACTGGTTTGTGGCACCAGGTATATGGGTTCAATTCCCATACCTCACACCATTTTTTTTGTTTTCCAATTGTATATTGTATATATAATTAAAAAATAGAGGTGAATAAAATGAATTTTACTGAAAATGAAATTAAATCAAAGTTATTTGAAAATTATATTGACCAGTTAATTACTGAAACTAATTTTTGTTTAAGAAAATTTAAGGATGGAGAAACTAATTATCTAGACATTTATAAAAGAGTTATTTATTCAATATTTAGAAGTTATAGGGCAAATCTATCTTCTTTAAATTTGGATGAACAAGGTAAAGATAGATGTTTTAGAAAACCTACTAAGGATGAAGAAAAAGAATATGACTGTTCTCAAAATACAGAAAAAGTAAAATTCCCTTTAAATAGAATTTTAGAATATAGAAATGAAACATTTCCTGAATATTTAGATGATGCAGGAATGGAAACATTCATTGAATTTGTTGGATTTGATGGAAAAGTTAAAACTATACGAACTAATGATGTTGATTGGGATTATGAATTAGATAGAATAATGGATTATGAAAGATTATGCTATTATACTATTGAAGACAAATATAATTTATTATTAAATGATAATTGGTTTAAGATAATTTAATATTGTATATAATATTATAAGGAAGGTGATATTATATGGATTCAGTAATTGTTTTTACAATAATGATGATAATTATTGGTATAATTGGCATAATTGGTTTATCTATAATTGCATTTAAAGGAAGAAATAAATGTGCTCCTTTTAAACAAATGAGAAAGAAGAAAGACTTTGATAATTGTTATGATTTAAACAATAAATCATATTATTATGGAAATACCAATAAGAAGAGGAAATAAATTGTATATATTATATGTAAAATAATATAGTGGAGAGGGTCGCCTAGTGAAAGGTAACAGTTGGAAGACACTTTTGGTTGCATACATCCAGGGGTTAGAAGATAACCTAAAAAGAAAGACCTTAGAATATCTGCGGCTAGGAGTAGATATTCAATTCATATAGGGGTATAAGAGGTAATGGTAGCCGTGGAGTCTTCAAAACTTCGTGTCCGGGTTCGAGTCCTGGTACCCCTGCCATAAAAAGACTTAGATGGTTTAATAATAAGGAATTAGCGCTACCTTATAGAATGCTATCATTTCGAGATGGAGATGTAAGTTTTGGTCTTACTCTAAGTTATTTAAAAATTCCTCCTAAAATAACTATTCAGTAATGGATAGTTATTTTTTTATTGTATAATTTATATATGAGGTGTGTGAATGGAAACATTAATTAAATTTAAAGAATTTGTTGATGAGATTCAACAAAATAATTCAAGAAATTATAAAATGGATATTCTACGAAAATATAATGATAACCAAAATATTAAGGTATATTTAGATTTTATTTATAATCCTTATAAGATTACGGGTATATCAGAAAAGAAGCTTTACAAAGAAATTTGAATGGAATGTGAAGAAGTTACAAGTATGTATGAGCTTATGAATTATTTAGTAACTCATAATACTGGTAGAGATGAGGATATTTGTAAAGTTCAACAATTTAAAGATTTATTAGAAGTGGATTATTATGAATTATTTGATGCCATAATTACAAAATCATTAACCTTAGGTGTTGATGTATTAAGTATTAATAAATGTATGGGTAACTTCATTCCGCAATTTTCCGTTCAACTTGCCAATAAATATTTTGATAAACCTGAAATTGTAAATGGTAAGGCCTTTGCTTTAACTAGAAAAATTGATGGTTCTAGAATTATTGCTATTAAAGAAAATGGTGAAGTTACTTTCTATACTAGACAAGGACAATTATATGAAGGATTAGTTGATTTAGAAAAAGAAATGTTAGAAACTATGCCTGATAATATTTGTTTAGATGGTGAATTAACTATATTAAATCCTTATACTGTTGAATTAGATGAAGAAGGAAGACCAGCAGTAGGTATAAAATTAACTTCAAAAGAGCAATATAAAGCATGTATGAAAATTTCTAGAAAAGATGGAATCAAACACGGTTTAAAAATGTTAGTATTTGATTGTATGAATGCCTCAGAATTTAAAAACCAATTCTGTAATAGACCATATAAAAGTAGAAGACAAATGCTAGTTCAAATTTTTAGAAATAATTTTGTTATGGAAGATGTTAATTATGATACTGATTTAGCAAATTTAAACCATACTTATTTTGAAATGCTACCTATTTTATATGAAGGTGAAGATACAGAACAAATAATGCCTATTCTAAATAAAATGGTTGATAATGGTGAAGAAGGTATTATGATTAATATATTAGATGCTGGATACGAATTTAAGAGAACCAATTCTTTATTAAAAGTAAAGAAAATGCAAGACCTTGATTTAGAGGTAATTGGTTATGAAGAAGGTTCAGGAAATTTCGCTAATATGTTAGGTGCCTTATTAGTTAGATATAAAGATGGAAATACTGTTAAAGTAGGTTCAGGATTAAGTAAGGAATTAAGGCAAGAAATTTGAAAAAATCCTGATTCATATATTGGTAAAATTATTTCTGTTCAATATTTTGAAGAAACAACAAATCAAAATGGTGGATTAAGTTTGAGATTCCCAGTATTTTTAGATTTTAGAACTGATAAAAATGTAGCAGATTTTTAAGAGGTAATATTATGTCAAAAATAGATGAGTTAAAAATTGGAGATAGTATATATGTTAGACAAACCGCTCCAATGGATGATGAAGAAGAATATCGTTATTATAAATCCATAATCTATAAAATTGAAGGAGATAGAATTTATAGTAAGTATACTAGAAATAATTTGAGATTTAACTTTAAAAAAGAGGATGTATTTTATATAGAAAGTAAAGATAAATATTATGTAAATAGATTTGAAACACGTTGAGACGGAATATACGGATAGGAGGTAAATTATGAATTATAATTTTGACAAAGATACATTATATCAAGTTATGACCGAAGGAATATGGTACTATAATAAATTAGGAGAAGTAGGTCATAATACAGATGTAAAAGTAGATACACATTATATTAATTTTAAAGTTTTTGGAAGAAATATGGGTTTTAATTGGAAGGACTTAAATATAAAATTCTTTTTAACTAAAAGTGAAGCTGAAAAAGCAGCTAAAGAATATTTAGATTCTCTATTAAAATATGTTGATATTAATACCCTTAAAAAGATAGTTAATTTAAAAGAAGATGATGTAATAGTTGAATTAAGTTTTTCAAAAAATTTATTTCATAGAACAGTTGAGCAGTATTCTCATTGAGATAAAAAGCAAAAATCATTTATTATTGTTAGCGAATATGATGACGATTATGGTGGAGGATATGATGAATTTGAATATCCTATTCATGAATATGGTCATTCTTGGTTTTTAACTGAAAAAGATGCAAAAGAGCATATTTATAATTCATAAGGAGGTAAAATTATGGGCTTATTACCTGATATTTATAAACCAATATATAAAAGAGAAAACAGAAAAGAATACCAATATGACGATGATATTGCTGTTTTATTTTATAAAGGAAATAAAATTGATAGAGGCGAATTTGAGAAATTCACTAAAAAAGAATGAATGGAAGAATCTTATTATGTCAAAAATGTAGAGGAATTAATTGAGGATATTACAGGTACATTTATTCCATTGGATTTTGAAGATAAGGAATTAACTTGGCCTTTTATTTGGGAAAGAATGGAATGGCATGAATATAATTATTCTTTCCATTACGGTAATTGGGAATTGGTTGTACTAGATATTTAGGAGGTAGTTTATGTTTATAAGAACTAATTCAAATATCTATGAAATAGGTAAAGAAGATATTATTATAAAGGATAAAGAAGTTACCGGATATTATATTGGTGAAATGGATGTAGTTAAAGAAGAACAAGTAATAGCTAAAACCAATAATGATGTTGAGGATTTAGTTGATTGTTTTGTCTTATATGTAGATGGTAAATATAAATTTGCTAGCGAAGACCTATTAGCTATTGAAAGCTATGCTATTAAATATGAATTTGATAAGGTAGAAATATATGGAATGATATTTACTAAGTCTAGATTTAATGGCGAGGTTGGAACAAAATTAATTTGTAAACATGACGTGGATGAAAAAGGTCACGGTTATTATAAATTAATTAATGTAATGAATATAACTAGATAAGGAGAATTAATTATGGGATATACTGTTAAAGATTTAAAAATGTATATTAAATATCTAAAAAAGGCATTAAAAATGATAAATAAAACATATAAATGGCCTTGGAATCCAATTCCACAACCATTATCTATTAAACAGGATTTGGAAAACCAATTAAGATATTATAAGGATTTACTACATAAATTAAGATGGGAAAGTGATTAATGTGATAGAAACTAATTATATGAGATTTGATGTTAAAGACCAAGAAAAAGGTTTACATCTTAAACTCTTAAACTATTTAATGGAATATAATAAAAATAGTGAAAATAGTTATATTGAAATTGTAGTAAAACCAGCTGGTTATGATGATGTTATTGAAATAGAATGACTTCAAAGTAATTATGATAGATATGATACAGAACCTCATTTTAGAGCAGTTGGTGAGGATGAACGTGTTATGTTTGAATATGAATTTCCAGACAACCATTTTGAATGGGTAGAATCGATGGAAGAAGGTAAGGAAAGAGTTGAAGAATGGTTAAAAGAAAATCCTGGTTGGATTAAAACTAGTTATGGTAGATGAATTAATAAGGAAGAGAATGATAGATTAATAAAAGAATTTGGGTTAGATAAGGAAGGTAACGAATAATGGGTAGAGAATTAATCGTTCAAATAAGAGATAGAAGTAGAAACTTTCAAGTTATGGATGAAGATTATGTTTGTGGTAGAGATGATGCTACAAATTATATTGCTAGTTTAGTTTATGATAGAAGATGTAATTTACCTGATGTTGATGAGGACAAATTAGAAGGAATTGAATTAAGCGATAGATATTCCTTAATATTTGATATAAGTGATAAAGAACAATTTCGTGAATTATCTAATATTTGTAATAGATTAAAGGAATATAAGGATAAGGATTATGCCGTAATTAATAAGGTTAAGGACAGATTAGAGGATTTAAGGATTTGTAGAAGGAATTGTAATACTTATTTGGAATTTGAGAACTTCACTGATGCAATGGAAGAAGCAGAAACGTGATTAGAAAATGAAGATTATTCTAGAGCAGGCTCATTATTAGATATGCTTACTGATTGTAGAAGAATGATAGAAAATAAAAATACACCTGAAAGTACCTTACCTTCTAACGGAAATTATGAAATTGTTATCATTTTAAGTGAATAATAGAAAATTTTAAAATACTAAATTATTTGTAAAAAAAATATTGTATATATAATATGTAAGAAATAAAAAGTGGTTGGCAAACCTCTTTAAATAAAATTGCATAAGTCGCGTACAGCAAATCTATTAATGTCTATAAAGAAAAATTTTTTAAAAGCATGATAGAAGAAAGTTACAGAACAACAAATACGTTTAATACTGTAATTTAATGGACTGTGAAGGACTATATGTTGAAAGCTAGTAGCGAAGGCGACTAGTAAAATAAAGCATTAGTTAGTAAGGTATGGTAGATAGCAGTCAAACAATTTAATATCAACGTGCATAAGCACCTCAGTTATGTTATCATTGATATCAAATTTATTGGAAATAGGATTCCAAAATATGATATTATAATTAAAAGGAGAGTTAGAAAATGAAAACATATTATGAATCAGAATTAAAGGAATTAGAAGGTAAGAAATTTACCGACGTTAAGGAGCTTGAAAAAGCAGAACAAGAGGTTAATACTAATAAAGAAAAGAAAGAATTAGCATTAGCGGAAAAGAAGCAAGAGTTAGCTAACATTAATGGGGCAGTAAATAATTATTTAAAACTTGTAAAGGAAAATAATGAAAAGCGTGCCGAATTAAAACAAGCAGAGCAAGAAGCTTATGAGGCATATAGAAAAGAGTTAGATGATTTCTCAAAAAAGCATAATGGCTATCATCTAACATATAAATATGATGGCGATAATGTTGAATTCCAAATTGAGGAAGTAAAGCAAAAAACCATTGAAGACTATTTCAAGGAAATGGAAGAAGCTAGACAAAGATTCAATAACTTCTGGAATAGTTTTTGGTTTTAATAAGTAAATAGAATTTAGAATTTCTGAGGTAAAAAGATAAAAGCCGATTTAGTTCGGCTTTTTGTTTACTAAAATAATTATATTCTTGGAGGTAAGGACAATGTCAGAAAGAGTAGATAATTTAGTACAAATGTTAGATACCTATGTCGATGACGGAGGGTATCATTTAAATGTAAACGTTTTTGATAGAGAGTTATTATTAGATGCTCAAGCTCATCCTGAAAAGTATCCTCAATTAACTATTAGAGTTAGTGGTTATGCTGTTAATTTTATTAAGCTTACAAAAGAGCAACAAGATGATGTAATTAGACGTACCATACATGAAAGTATGTAAAATTTCCGTTTAAAACGGTTTGTTTTTAATATATAATAATTTATATATTAAGTATTTAAAAATTAAAAATAGAAGCAATTTTATATTGAAAATTAAGGATTATTAGGTGTTAATAATCCTTTTTTATTGTATAATTAATGTAAAATAGAGGTGAGTAGAATGATAACTTATAAACAACACGTACCGGCATTTATTAATGATGGTGATGGTGGTGAAGTATTTAAATGTAATAAGTTAGAAGAATTATTAGACCATTTAAAAGAATGGCTTGATAAAAAAGACTTTAACTTAGTATTCGCTTATGGAGATAGTAACACTATAATGGTATCAGCCACTAATACAGATTGGTGGTGGGTTTTAGGTTATGTAGAAGGTATTAGCTTAAAAAAGCACTTACCTCACTACGAACATTGTCATTTATTTAAAGTAGAAGATAAAATAAAAATAGTTAATTTTGCAGATGAGTCTAGGTCAGGATTATTTGCAATTACTTCAATGTTAGGCGATGAATGTTCCTTATGCTGTTTAGAAGATGGTAATTCATTTGCTTGGACGCCATTAGAAAAATTAAATTTTGTAAGATATGCAGATAAGGAAGATATAGATTTATTAAATAATTATAAATTAAAGGAGGAATAGTTAATATGAGACTAATAGGTGCAAAGGAATTTTTAAATACCGTTAAAACTGGAACCTTATGTGTTCAATTTTGGATGAATAATAAGGCAGAATGTATTGATATAATTAATGATTATAAAGATGGACTAGATATAGTTGATTTATATGGAGATGATTATTTCATTTATGGCGATAACGGTGGCTCATTAATGTTTGGTGATTGTGATTGGGAAGTAAGAGATGTAGTTGAAATAAAAGGTAAAGAATATACTTGTTTAGACTATATGGATTTAAATATTATTGGAGATGCTTGTCCTTATACAACTTTATATCTAGTTTTTGATAATGAAGATGAATATCCTGAATATATTGATATTGTATATAGTGGACAAAGAATAAGTAGAGAGGAAATTATTAATATTAGAGATTGGTTTAAGACTGCAGATATTTTTAGAGATGAAATAAATAATCCACAACAATGGGTAGCTGAGGCTCTTGAAAATTTAAGCGATGACCCAATCGTTACCTATAAATAGGAGGAAATATGAAAGAATTAAAATTATTAAAATTTATTAAAGAACATAATAATTGGGAAGAATTATTAACAAAAGACCCTTATAATTTAAAGATTTCAAGAGATAATGGTTATATTATGTTTAAATATAATCAATTAAGTTCTGACTTCTCAATTCCAGAAGTTAGGGAAGCTAGAGGTATTATATTTAGAGAATCAGATTGGAAATGCGTTTGTCACGCATTTGATAAATTTATGAATGCAGAGGAACCAAATTCTGATTTAGATAAGATAGATTGGAATACAGCATCTGTCCAAGAAAAAGTAGATGGTTCTATAATGAAAGTTTGGTATGATAATGGTTGGAATATATCTACAAACGGAGTTATTGACGCATTTAAAGCACCATTAGAGTGTGAAGATAAGAATTTAGATTCTTATGGTAAATTATTTATTGAATGTTTACATAAAATGGGTATTGATGAACATGACTTTTTTGGAAGTTTATGTACCTTAGGAACTTATATCTTTGAAATGGTTTCTCCTTATAACAGAGTTGTTATTGATTATAATGAATTTAAAATTTATTTATTAGGTATTAGGGATAATGAAACTAATGAAGAATTCTTTGTAGATAGAATAAATATGCACGGTGTAGATGGTGTATTAGAAAAACTATGGGAAATGATACCTACTCCAAAAAGATATAAATTAACTAGCTATGAAGATGTTGTTAAAGCCGCAAATGAATTAAATCCAGATAATAATATTTTAAATGAAGGATTTGTTGTATGTGATGATAATTTTAATAGAGTTAAGGTAAAATCCTTCGTATATGTTAAGGCTCATAGATTAGGTAATGGTGGAGTTGTTTCAGATTTAAAATTAATTGATTTAGTATTACAAGGCGAGGAAGATGAATTTTTAGCTTATGTTCCAAGTTGCACTGAAAGAGTTAATAAAATAAAAACTAATATGTTATTATTTAGATTAAAAATTAAATTTATAATCAAGGAACTAAAACCTGAAACTTATAATAGCAGAAAAGAATATGCGGAAGTAGTAAAAACATATCCAAAACATTACCAACAATTCTTATTTAGATATGATAAATTAGATGATACATTTAATAGATTAATGCCAAGTAAATGGAAACAAATCTTAGAAGCATCTAATTTATTATAAAAAATATTAAAAAATATTAAAGATGGTAGTAAATATACCTTCTTTTTTATTGTATATTTTAATATAGAGGTGATAATATGATTGGAAAATATAAATATGATTTTAATATTCCACAAAATGTTAAGGATTTATTAAATAAATTACATACTAAATATGAGGCATATATTGTAGGAGGATGTGTTAGAGATTTATTATTAAATAAAACTCCTAAAGATTATGACATTACCACAAATGCAACCCCTGAACAAATCAGGGAGGTATTTAAGGGTTATGCATTAATTAACAATAATGGTGAAAAGCACGGAACCATAACAGTTAGATATAATAATGAAAATTATGAAATTACAACTTATCGTTTAGATGGTGAATATACTGACCACAGACATCCAGATGAGGTTGTATTTACAAGTAACCTTCAGCAAGATTTATCAAGAAGAGACTTCACTATTAATGCCTTAGTATATGATGGTAAATATGTTATAGATTATTTTGGTGGTATAAATGATTTAGAACATAAATTAATTAAGGCTGTAGGTGAACCTAGAAAACGTTTTGAAGAAGACGCATTAAGAATTTTAAGAATGGTTAGATTTGCATCAGTATTAGATTTTGATATTGATATGGATACCTTAATAACCGCAAGTGAATTAGCGTTTGAATTAATTCACATTGCAAAAGAGCGTAAAACTATAGAATGTAATAAATTAGTTTGTGGTAAAGGATTTGCTAGATTATTGCTAAATGTATTAGTTTATAATATTTTAGAACAAGTTTTACCTTTTGAAAAACCTGTTTATCTTAATTCATCTGGTTCTATTTATAGAATCTTTAATAATCCTATTTTAAAGGATAGAGATTATGTTTTATCCTATTCATTACTTTTTAATAGATTAAGTGGTAGAAACGTTTTATTTTGTTATCTAGTTTTGTCAAACGAAGATAAAGATAAGATAAGAGATATTTGTATTACACATAATGAGAAGTTACGAATTATTAATGATACTAATATTAAATATTTAATTACTAAGTCATTAAAGGAATTAAAACATAACGATAATGAGCAATATTGCAGATATATTATGTCTCAGGCAGTAAAATTTGCGTATGCTATTGGAACTATTAATGATGAACAAGTAGAAACAATTCATAAAGAATTTGAAGATGTATTAAATTATGGTTGTTATTCCTTAAAACAATTAGCAATTAATGGTAATGATTTAATTGAATTAGGATTAGAACCAGGACCTGTTATTAAAGATATTTTAGAAGGTTATTTAAATGATGTAGTTGAGGGTAAACTTGAAAATAAAAAGGAATTTTTATTAGCAAATGCTAAACAATTAGTAGCAAAATTACATTAATTGTATATATTAAAGATAGGAGATGATATTATGCCAACATTTTTAATGTTAGTTGGATTACCTGGTTGTGGTAAATCGACTTTAGCAGAAAAATTAAAAAGTACACATTTTTTAGTAAGTGGTTATAAGAGAAAGAGACCCGACGCTGTAATATTGTCTTCCGACAGTATTAGAGGAGAGTTATATGGTGATGAAAATTGCCAAGATAATCCTGAACAAGTATTTAAAATAATGTTTGATAGAACTATTCAAAATTTAAATGATGGTTTTGACGTTATCTATGATGCTACAAACATTAATAGAAAGAAAAGAATTAATTTATTAAAAGAATTAAATAAAAAAGTTAAGGTTGATTTTAATAAATATTGTTTTGTAGTTTATACTGATTTAAAAGAATGTTTAAAGCGAAATGCAAATAGAGATAGAAAAGTTCCAGAGGAAGCAATTTATAGAATGTTAAAGAACTTTGAAATTCCTGTTTATAATGAAGGTTGGAATGTTATTGAAATTAAATATACTACTCAACCTAATATTCCTTATTTGACAGCTGTTAATGACATTGTAGGACCAGTACCACACGATAACCATTGGCATAATATGGATGTAGATCTCCATATGTATTGTGCGTTGGATTATTTTGAAGTTAAATTTGAAGCACAGACTTTTCCTATCTATTTAAAATATGCTATTTTATATCATGATTTAGGTAAGAAGATTTGTAAAACTTTTATTAATAGAAAAGGTGAAAAGACCGATGAAGCTCATTTCTACCAACACGCAAATGTCGGCGCCTATTTAGCAATGGGTATTAATTTTGATGGATTTAGAGACCACAATTTTTTAGGTCCTATTAATGAATTTACAGAGCAAGATAAATATAAAATGATTGTATTAATTAATTACCATATGAGACCATTGGAAGCTTGGAAAGATTCTAAAAAGGTTGAGAATGAAGATAGTAAATTACTAGGTGCCGAATTGTATTGGTATTTGAAGATTATTCATGAATGTGATGAAATGTCAGAACAAGATCCTGAATGGGTAGAAAGATTTTTAAAATGCCATTTATCGACAAGTTATAGAAAATATGGTTTAAACTGGGCTAAGTATGTAGACCCCATAAGAGAGGAGTATGAAAATGAACGAAAGCAGTAAAGGTGGAATGACTCTAAGCGGTATTGGTTTTATTGTTTGGATTGTATTCCTAGTATTAAAGTTATGTGAGGTATTACCTGAATCATTTTCTTGGTTTTGGGTTTGGTTTCCTTTATGGATTGGTCCTGCAATAACTATTGGTTTATCACTAATAGTTTTTCTAATTGTTTTAATTATAGGATGGTTGGATTAGTATGGATAAAAGACAAATACTAGGAAAATCTAATATAAATTTAAGAATTAATAAAAAACGTAAAATAATGCCAAAAGGAACTTTCACTTATAGTTCCGATTTTGTAGCTGGTTTATATAAGAAATGTGCCAGATATGAAGAGATTGAGGATATGTTTGGCTGTGATTTTGAAGTTATTATTAAGTTAAGAAAACAAGGTTATTTTTATGATGCTGATGGTAATAGAATGCAAATTAAATTAGTTGGCATTGAACCTAGTACCTTACCTTATATTGAATATTATTCAAGTGTTACTAAAACAGTAATTACTCGAATTGAAGTTTTAAAGGATTACAAACATACTTGGTGGTTAAAGAAAGATAAGAGTGAATAATATGGAAGATATTAAATTAGAGAACAAAGAAATGGAAAAGAACGTAAACCATCCGGACCATTATAAAACACATCCAATGGAATGTATTGATGAAATGGTTGTGGTATTTGGTATTGACGCTGTTATAGATTTTTGTAAATGTAATGCTTGGAAGTATAGATATAGAGCTGGAAATAAGGATGATATCAAACAGGATTTAGCAAAGTCAGATTGGTATCTTAATAAAGCTAAAGAATTAGAACAAGAAAAAGCTAAAATTAATATGGTTTCTTCAGGAGTGAAATTATTATAATGATTGATAAAGAGTTTAGAGAAAGATTGGAAAGAATGTTTAAGGACGAACCTCATAAACCACAATTATTTGAGGATCACGCATATGATAAATCCATAATGGGAATGACTAATACCGGACAATTTTTATATGATTATGCTAGAATGGTTAAAGAATTTATGGAAGATGAAAATTGTAGTGAGGATACAGCGATTGAGTGGATTGAATATAATACTATTCCAGCGTTAGATTATAATAGTGATCCTTATAAACCAGTTATTATGTATAGAATGGAGTATTTAGAAGATTTATATGAGTAATGAAGTAAAAATTAGTATGATTGAAAGTCCAACTGAACAAGATTGGTTGGAAGTTAAAAGAAGAGCATTAGTTACAGTAGGATTAAATGTTAAAAATGCACCTGATTTTGAATGGAAGAAGAAAATCTTACAAGCAGAACATAGTCCTATTAGAAGATTACATTTTAGTTTCTTTTTAGAAAATATCCCTTCTTGGGTTGCTACTCATTTATGTAGACATATACACGCACAACCATATGTTAAGTCACAAAGAAATGATAGACAAAAAGATTATGATAGAAATAAGGCACCGCAAGATGCACCTGTTAATATGATATGGGATATGAATGCAGAGGAATTAATGACAATATCGCATAAGCGTTTATGTAATCAAGCAAGTTTAGAAACTAGAAAAGTTGTAAGAGAAATGTGCAGATTAGTTCTTGAAAAATATCCTGAATTTGAAGGATTATTAGTTCCTTTATGCGAATATAGAAACAATAAATGCACAGAAATGTTTCCGTGTGAAAAGGCTAAAACATTTAAGTAATTGTATATTTTATAAATAAGGTGGTGATTAGTATGTCTAAAAGTTATCCAAATGAAAATACAGTAAACCTATTACAAAAGGAAGCGGATAAATTAATTGGATATGATAAAAGGCGTTCTCAGTATTATAATAAAGGTCCGTGGGAATATTTTATGAAAAGACAAGTTCCTTGGTATGGTTTAATTGAACTAAATCAATTAAAAATAATTGAAATGAGAGATTGGGTACAAAACTATACCTATTTAACTAAAAGGTCTATAAAAAGACAGGTTAAGCAAATGACTGAGGCTATTGATCTAGGTTATAAGATATTAGCAGACGAATATAGTAATGAGTCACATAAATGGTTAAGAGAAAATACTGTTCCAATCACCTTAATTTATAAAGGTACTTTAAAGGATAAGAATTTAGTTGCTAAGTTATATAATAGTGATATATTTGATGACCTTGTAGAAAAATTTAATTTTGATGACTATAAATTAAGTGATGAAGCAAATCAAAGATTAATTAATTATATTAAGGATAAAGATACTAGAAAGATAAATGATTGGTTAAGAGATAATAATTTAAACGATAAAGATATACTTACCGCCTATACCTCAGAATATACTAATGGTTTAAGTGAAGAAGAAAACCAAGATATATTTCATAAAATGCTAATAGCAGATGCTAAAGCTAGACAAAAGGATATTAGAAAATATTTTGGTTTAATTGCAAAATATTATGATAGTTGGGGTGATTAAATGAAATTAGCTGAATTAATTAAAGAAAGAAGACAGGTAAAGGAAAATAAAAAGTTAATTGAGGAATTTCCTTTTTTATTACCTAGAAATAGATGAAGTGGACAAGTTGACCCTAACTATGATTACACTTATACCGAATTAGATGCTATGCCTTATGGTTGAAGGAAAGCATTTGGTTTAGAAATGTGTAAGGAAATTAAAGAAGAATTAATTAAATGTGATTATTTAAATGATTATAGAATTACCGATATTAAGGAAAAATATGGTTCTTTAAGATGGTATGATAATGGTTATCCAGCTAGTTCCAAAATTGCTGAAATAATTTATAAATATGAAATGATGTCTGAAAATGTATGTATTAATTGTGGTAAAGCAGCAAAGTATGTAACAAAAGGTTATATTGAATTTGTTTGTGAAGATTGTAAAAAATATTTAATTGAAAATAATCATTATACAGAAAAGTCATTTACCGAAATAGAGGAATAAATAATGAGTAAAGTTTTAGAAATAATTAGAGAAAGAATAAAACATTTAGAAAAAGATATAGAGGAATTACATGTAGACGCTGCTAAATGGTCTATGTATGAATTTGATGAAGACCGTAATCCTTATTATGATTATATGGATAAGGATGAAGCAAAAATTAAGGATTTGAAGGAACTAGAATCTTATTTAATGGAAGATGAAAAGAAATTAGAGGCATTTGAAATTATTAAGAAGAAAAATGTATTAATATCTAATTTAAAAATTTCCAATAATTTAGTTGAGTATAATAGATGGGTAGATGATGAAAGTATTCTTACTCAAGAAGAATTTGAATTGCTAAAAGAGGTATTATGGAATGAGCACAATTAAAAAACCTGATTGAGTATATGAGCAAATGCCTGAAATAGAAAAGAATTTAAATAAATTCTTTATTAAATTATTAGAAGAAGATTTTAATAATGTTGATGCCTTATTAGAATTAAAAGAGTGTGCTATGAATATGTGGGAAAATAAACAATTAACTGATTCAGAGCATTGTGATATAGAGGCATATTTAGATTATAAATTAAGTTTGTTATAGGAGTGATAAAATGAAGTATTTCGTAGTATCAGATCTGCATTCATTTGGAAATCTATTAGAAAAAACATTAAAGAAATGTGGATTCAATAAAAGAAATAAAAATCATACCTTAATTGTTTGTGGTGACGTTTTTGATAGAGGATTAGATACTATCAAGGTATATAACTATCTAAAATCAATTCCTAAAAAGCGTTGTATTTTAATTAAAGGTAATCATGAAAGTTTATATTTTGATTTATTAACTAAATACTATCCAGATCCACATGATTTCAGTAATGGAACAGTTATAACCTTTGCACAAATAGCAGGTTATGATTTGGATGTAGTTTATGATTTAAGGACTGCAGATAGTCAAGGTTTATCTTCAATGTTTGGAGATAAGTATGATATGGACCCTAAATATTTAGATTTATGGAGAGATATTAAGAAAAAAGTTAGAGAATCAGAAATTACTAAATGGTTACAATCTAAACAATGGGTAAATTATTATGAATTAGATAAATATATCTTTGTTCACTCATTTATACCATTGACATATGTTGGAGAACGCTCATTAAGTGAGGATTATTGTTTATACTATGGTTGGGTTCAATACTTTGAATTTAAAGAAGATTGGCGTAATAGTAGTAATGAAGAATGGGAAGCAGCTTCTTGGGGTTGTCCATATAAATTCTTTGATGCTGGTTTATTTAATAATGAAGTGGAAAACGGTAAAGTTTTAGTTTGTGGACATTATCGTTGTTCAGAATTTAATAAACGTTATTTAAATAGAGAGTTTCATGATTTATATTATGGTAAAAATTTAATTGCAATTGACGCAACCACAGCTTTATCTAATAAAATAAATGTATTTATTATAGATGAGGATGGTAAGTGTTATGACCAAAATGGTTTATTAGAATATAAGAAACCTTATCCACTTATTGAAACTGTGACTTTATGTCCTGAGGAATGAGAAAAACATAAAAATGATGTAACAAATTCTTAGAAAGGAGTAATAAAATGCCAAAATTTAATCTAAATCCTTGTTTTAAACACTGGGAAAAGTATGATAATATCTTTATAATTAGCGATACCCATTTTGGAGATGTAGTAACTGATACCATAAATGGAAATGATTATAGAGAAAAGAATACTGGCATTAAAACTCCTAGTATTGAAGAACAGGTTGCAAAAATAAATAAAGTTTGTCATAAAAATGATTTATTAATTATATTAGGTGATATTGGTGATATTGAACCTATTAAAAAATTAAAAGCAGGTTATAAGGTATTAATTATGGGTAACCATGATCAAGGTAAATCTAATTATCAAAGAGGAGAATATATTAAGGCTTCTTTTAATTTTGAAAAACATAAACTTGAAGAAAAATTAGTAGATAATAGATTATTTGATGAAGTATGGCCTGGTATTTGCTCTATTAGGGAAGATATAGTTTTAAGTCACGAACCTTATGACTCTAAATATTGTTTAAATATTCATGGACATGACCATAACTGTCAATTAATGAAAGATTTAATAAATGGAAAGGAAATTAAACCTGAAAATTATTTTGATGAACAATTGAAATATTGTAAAGATAATAACAATTATTATTTAAATCTTTGCTCAGAATGGGTTAATTATGAGCCAATAAATCTAAAGAAAATTATTATTTCTGGTATATTGAAGGATATACCTAATATACATAGAGAAGCTATTGACAAACAAATCGAAAATCCGGTTCATAAGAAACCACTAAATTAATTAGATGAGTTTGGGTAAACTTTTCCTTTCATAACCTAGACTCATCTTTTTATTTTGTTCAACTTGTATATTATTATATAATATTGAGGTGAGAAAATGAATGAAAATAAATGTTGATTAAAAGATGAATGTAAACAACTTCACTGTAATGATGAAAATGGTTGTTTGATTCAATATAAATTAACTTATTTATTTGATGAAGCAGGTATTCCTGAAAACAAAAGAAATAAACAATCATTAGTCACTGATGCTGATGGTACAGATAGACCTGAATTCCAAAAATTAGCAGATATTCAAAATAATATTTTGGAGTTTGTAAATAATGGAGACAACTTGTATATTTATAGTACGCAAGCAGGTAATGGTAAAACTTCTTGAGCTATTAGATTAGTTCAGAGTTATTTTAAAAAGATTTGGCTAAAATCTAAATTAGAATGTAAAGCTTTATTTATTAATGTACCAAGTTTCTTATTAGCATTAAAAGCAAATATAAATGAACCTAATGAATATTATAAACATATAAATGAAAATGTATTAGATTGTGATTTAGTTATATGGGATGATATAGGTAATAAGGTAGGTACAGAATTTGAAATATCACATTTATTAAGTATCATAGATACAAGAATAAATAAAGGTAAGTCAAATATTTATACATCAAATATATTACCTGAACAATTAGGAAATTTATTAGATATTAGATTAGGTAGTAGAATTGCAAATGCCTCAGAATGTATTCAATTTAGAGGTGGAGATAAACGCTATCTAAATGTAGAATAAGGAGTGATTAAATGGTACAGTTACAAACATTAAATAAGATATTACAGGATAAAGATTCATCAATAATTACATTAAATAATTTAAATGCAGATTATTTCCCTGAGTATATTCCTGAATTCTATTTTATAAAGGAACATTTAGATAAATATGGTTGTTTGCCTGATATTGAAACATTTACTTCTAAATTTGAAGATTTTGACGTTATTGAGGTAAATGAACCAACAACTTATTTATTAGAAGAATTATATAATGATAAGATTAGAAGAGATTTAACTAATAATTATAATCAATTAAGACCATTATTAATGAGTGGTGATAAAGATGCTATTGAAAAGGCATTAATGTTAGTTAAAGAAACAGCTGAAAAGTCATCACAAGCAATTAGTTTAAATTGTGTCAACTTATTTGAGGATACTAGTAGATATGATGCTTATCTAGAAAGAATGGAAAATTATGATAAGTATTTCATAACAACAGGCTTTAAAGAAATAGATAATGTTATTGGTGGATGAGATGTTAAAGAAGAATTAGCAACTATTGTAGCTAGAACAGGTATAGGTAAATCTTGGTTCTTAATTAAATCAGCAACAGCAGCTGCATTACAGGGTAAACGAGTTGGTATTTATTCTGGTGAAATGTCTGCAAATAAAGTTGGTTATAGAGCAGATACTTTAATAGGTCATTTATCTAATGGTGCATTAATTCACGGTGGTGCAAGTGTTAAGAATGAATATAAAAGATTCCTAGATGAAATGAAGGAAAAGAATTTAACATTATATGTATTAACACCAAAGGATATAAACGGTGCGGCAGGTGTGTCGGCATTAAGAGCATTTGTTGAAAAGTATAATTTAGATGTATTATATATTGACCAACATTCATTATTAGCAGATGATAGAAAAGCTAAAAATCCAGTTGAAAGAGCCTCAAATATTTCAACAGATTTAAAATTGTTACAAACAATAAAGCAAATTCCAATTATAAGTGTATGTCAGCAAAATAGAAGTACAGTAGAAGGTAAAGATTTTGATACAACTCAATTAGCACAATCTGATAAAATTGCACAAGATGCTACTGTAATTATATTTATTGAAAGAAAAGCAGATTTATTTAAATTACATTTAGTAAAATCAAGAGATACTGAAAATGGTAAGGTTATATCTTATAAGGTAGATCTTAATACAGGTAATTTTCAATACATTCCTGAGGCGGAAGGCAATGATTCTAATACCACTGCAGAGGTAGAAAATACCGGATATTCCGATGATGAGGTATTCTAATGAATGAATATATTGAAGTTCGAAGAAAGCGTATTTATACCCCTTTATTGGATATAATTCACGATATTAAAAGACAACTTCATAATGGTAAGCTAAGAGAAATAAATAAACCAAAGGATAATAATATAAGATTAACTTGCCCACATCATAAAAATGGTTTGGAAAAGGATGCAGACTGTACTGTATATATTGGACCAACATTAAAAGATTCTCGTGGAGAATTAATAGTTGCTTATGGAACAGTTAACTGTTTTGCATGTGGATTTAAGGGCGATTTTATTAAATTTGTATCCGAATGTTTTGATAAAAGTTATGAATGAGCTGAGGAATGGTTATTAGAAAACTATGCCACAGTTGAATCTGGTGAAATTATTGAATTAGAACCAATAATATTAAATAAGGAAAAGAAGAAGTATTTAAATGAATCCATATTAAATAATTTTGAAGATTTCCATCCTTATATGCTTCAAAGAAAATTAACAAAAGAAGTTATTAAGGAATTTGAAATTAAATATGATCCAAAAACAGAATGCTTAGTATTTCCAGTAAGAGATGAAAAAGGTAAATTATGGATGTTAACTAGAAGAAGTGTTAAAGATAAAACATTTATAATTGATAAAGAGAAACAAAAACCTGTATATTTATTATATTATTTATTAAAACATAATATTCAAGAATGTTATATATGTGAAAGTCAAATAAATGCATTAACTTTATGAACTCATCAATTACCAGCTGTTGCATTATTTGGAACTGGTAGTGATTATCAATATGAGATACTTAATAAATCTAATATAAGAGTTTATAATTTATGTTTTGATGGAGATGCCGCAGGAGATAAAGGTATAAGAGAATTCTTATCAAATATACGTAAAGATGTTATGGTAAATATTATAAAAATTCCTAGAGGAAAAGATATTAATGATTTAAGTTATGACCAAGTGGAAACCTTAATAACTGAATCACTTCGAACAAAATTTTAAATAAAAAGATTGTATAATATAATAAGACCTCATAGTAGGCTTAAAATAAAAAGAGAAAGAAAAAGGAGATTAAAAAAATGGCTAATGTAAGTTATGAAGATTACAAGAAGCAACAAGCAGCTAGACAAGCATCTGGCAACAATCAAGGAGAAAGAAAACCCGTTCATTTCATGAATGAGTGATTAGCAAAGGATGGAGATCAAGTAGTAGTAAGATTCCCATACACATCTAAGTCAGATATTACATTTGAAACAGTTCACAATGTAATTGGTGTATTCCCTGGCGATAAATTTGGTAAGTCAGTAAGATGTACTGGAGATGACAAATGTCCATTATGTAATTCAACAGATGAGGCAGTAAAGAAGAGAAAGTTAAAGTTTTATGCAAAGTTCGTAGTTTATAATCCAACAGCAGATGGTGCTGAATTATGTGCAACTATTTGGGAAAGACCTTCCGGTTTTGCAGATATTGACTTAACTAATTTAATGAATGAGTATGGTGATTTAAGTAATTACTTATTTAAGATTATTAAGACTGGTAAGGGTACAGAAACAAGATATAATATTATGCCTGTAAATATGCAAAGTCCAGTATATTCTAAACCTATTTATTCACAAAAGGATTTCAGTTGTTTAGAAGGTATCGATGCAACTAGAATTTTATCTAAGAGCATTGATCAATATAATGCAATTGTTAATCCACAACCTGAGGCAGAAAAGCATCAAGAGTTTAAGGTTGAAGAAGATCCAAAGGTTGACGCAGCATTAGGTCTACAAAATCAGGAAGTTAAAACAGCTGAGCAAGTTGTAAATCAATATTATAATCCACAATATGGACAAACAACTAATGTTCAACCTCAACCAACAGTTCAACCAACAGTAAATACTACACCACAAAGTCAACCTACTCAAACAACTACAAATAGTGGCGTAACAAGATATAAGTTCTAATAATAAAATATTAGTTAAGATGTTTAAAACGGAGACACCATCTCTGTTTTTATTTTACAATAATTGTATAAATTAATATATGAAAGGAGCGTTCAAATGTCAGATTTAGAAAATCTTTGAGGTGATGATGAGGAAGAAATTGTCGTAAAGAAAAAGGAAAAAACTAAGAAAACATTAGAAAAAATTGCTAAGCCTAAGAAAGTTAAAGAGGCAAAAGAAACTGTTCAAAAAACAATTAAAAGTAAAACTGTTTCCTTAGGAGATAAATTAAATCTTATAAATGAAGAAGTAGGAAGAGTTTTAGGTAAGCAAAAACAAAATGTTATTGTAATTAAGGACAAGCAATCATATTTCAATTACATTCAAGGTGCAATTAATATTGGTAAAATTGCAATAGATACGGAAACCAATAATTCATTAGATCCTATTACTTGTAAACTAATGGGCTTATGTTTATATTATCCAGGTGCTAAACAAGCATATATTCCTGTTAATCATAGAAATTGACAAACAGGTGAAAGATTAGATTGACAATTAAATGAAGGAGATATTGCAGAAGGTTTACAATTATTAAATAATGCTAAAACTTATAATATATTTCATAATGGTAAATTCGACCGTGAAGTTATAGATTGTACTTGTGGAATATATGTTCCAATTAGTTATGATACTATGATTGCCGCAAAGCTAATTGATGAAAATGAATTTAGTGCCGGATTAAAGCAACAATATATCTCTAAAATAGATCCAGATCAAGAAAAATATTCTATTGATCACTTATTTGAGGGTGTTGAATATGCAGATGTAGATCCTGAAATATTTGCACTATATGCCGCAACAGACTCATTAATGACTTATAGATTATATAATGAGTATCAATTACCTATTTTAATTTCAAAAGATTTTGAGGCAATTGAAAATTTATCAGAACAAACTGAAACCCCTTTAATTCCAGTTTTAGCAGAAATGGAATTAAATGGTATGTATGTAGATCAAGAATATGCACAAAGATTAAGTAAGAAATTCCATGATAGATTAACTAAAATTGACTCTAGTATAACAGAGTTATTATATTCAGTAAAGGATATTATTAATGAATGGAAATTAACTCCAAATGCCTTAAATAAACAGATGAAAAAGCAGTCTGAGAAGCAGAGGGCTAATGCAGTTAAAAGTGCTAATTATGATGATAGTTTATGGAAATACGAAAATGGTGTTTGATATAAATTAAGTAAATCTAAAATTGAACAATTAGATGAGGAATTAACACCTGAAAGTTTAGCATCTCCAACACAATTTGGAATATTATTATATGATATACTAAAAGCACCTATTGTTAATGAAGAAAAACCTACGGCAACAGGTGAAGAAGAATTAAAAGCAATTGTAGATGCAGCAAAGAAATCAGATAATTCAGTTCTTAGAAATTTATGTGAATTGATATTGGATAGACGTGAGTGTGTCAAATTATTAAGTACATATATTGATAATATTCCTGAATTAGCAAAGAGATGGCCTGATGGAAGAGTAAGAACACATTTTAATCAATATGGTGCTCAAACTGGTAGATTAAGTTCATCCGACCCAGTTAATTTCCAGAATATTCCATCCCATGAAAAAAGTATTAGATTATTATTTAGAGGAACACCAGGATATCGTATAGTGGGAGCGGATTTCAGTGCACAAGAACCAAGATTGGTAGCTCACTATAGTCAAGATGAAAATATGTTAAATGCATATTTAAATAAACAAGACCTATATTCAGTTATTGCTTCTCAATCATTTAATGTTCCTTATGAAGATTGTTTGGAATTCTATCCTGAAGGAACAAAGATTGTATTTGAAGGTCAAGAAGTAACATGTGGTTATAAAACACATTTAAATAAAGCCGGCAAGGAAAGAAGAACAGCCGCGAAATCAATATTGTTAGGGCTTCTTTATGGTAGAGGTGCCGCATCAGTTGGTGAGCAAATTGGTAAAACAAGGGAAGAAGCCCAAGAAATTATTGATAAGTTCTTTAAAGCATTCCCTAAAGTAAAGGAATGGATTGATGCTTCAATTGAGCATTGTAGAAAAACTGGATATGTTGAAGACGTAGGCGGTAGACGTAGAAGATTACCTGATATTCAATTACCACAATATACTATTAGCTATATAGATAAAAATATGGCAAACGGAGATTTTAATCCATTTATTGGTTGTGAAAATAGAACAACTTCAGATAAATTAATTAGAACTTATGAGGATAAATTATCTAAAATTAAGTCTAGAAAACAATATGAAGCAATTAAGCAAGAAGCATTACAAAATGGTATTGAAATTATAAATAATGGTGGATTTATTTCACAAGCTGAAAGACAATGTGTAAATGCAAGAGTACAAGGTGGTGCAGCAACATTAACTAAATCAGCGCTAATAATGATTTATAATGACCAAAGATTAAAGAATTTAGGTGCAAAATTAATTAATTGTGTCCACGATGAAATTTTAATTGAAGCACCAGTTGAAAATTCAGAATTAGCAGCTCAATATCTATGTGAAGATATGATTGAATCTGCTAAAAAATATGTACCAGTAGTTCCAATGAGTGTAGATGCTTATAATGTTGATGCTTGGTATATGGATGAATATGCAGTTTCTATTCAGAATGATTATAAGAAGCTATTAGAAAAAGAAGTTGCAGAAAATGATGCAGAAAATCAAATAATTAGTAAATATTGTGAATTATTACCTGAGCAAGTTAAAGAAGCGATACATACAGGAGAGTTACATATAACATACTAAAATTTTCACTAAATTAAGTAAAATTTAATAATAAAAATATAGTAGTAAAGAGGGTTTAAATAGTGAATAATGAAAAAGAATTAAGCAATTATTTAGGTTGGAAGGTGTGAAACCCTACAGATGCTGAATTAGCAGAATTATATGTAGAAAAAGAACCTAAGGAACCATTCCCTTTATTAGAGAATGAATACCTATTAGTTTACGTTGATGGTAAATTGATAGACTCATATTGCAAGGAAGGAGATCATTTAAGACGATTTAAACACAACACAATTAAAATCAAAGATAAAGAAACCATAGTTCCTAAAAATGATGAACAAAAATGTGCATTTGATTTAATGAAAAATGATAATGTAACAGTTAAATTATTAACAGGAACTTGAGGTTCAGGTAAAACTTTTATCTTAGTATCGGCGGCATTAGAAGCCTTAAAAGCACATAAATTTAAAAGAATTGTGTGGATTAGAAATAATGTTGATGTAAAGGATACTAAAGATTTAGGTGCTTTACCAGGTGAAATAAATGATAAATTAAAACCATTTTTAGGACCTTTTATTGACCATTGTGGTGAAAAAGAAGTTGAAAGAATGATTGAAGATGGTTTACTAACAGTTGAACCATTACAATCTTTAAGAGGAAGAAACTTTGAAGATACTTTAATTATGTGTTCTGAGGCTGAAAATTTAACTAAAGAACATATTCAATTAATTATTGCAAGAGCCGCAGAAGGTAGTGCTGTTTGAATGGATTGCGATCTGAGACAAAGAGATAAAGTAGCTTTTGAAAAATCAAAAGGTATTGAAACAATGATTGAAAGATTAAAAGGTAATGCTTTATTTGGTTATGTTCATTTAGTTAAAACAGAACGTTCTGCTACGGCAAGATTAGCAGATTTATTAAATGATTAGGAGAATTTACAATGACTAATGTAACAGTTGATACTAAACGTATGAGAATTATGATAGGTATTTTAGGAATGTTACTTCCTTGATTAGTGGCATTGATAACTTTATCATGACCACAATCAATATCTATTACCTATTATAGTTTATTTTCAGTTGGTACCTTTATGGTAGTTTTAGGTAGTGCAGGAATATTACTTATTAATTACAAAGGATATGAAAAAATAGATGATATTACAGCAACTATTGCTGGTATATTTGGTATATTAATATGTTTATTTCCAATGACATATTTACCAAATCCTGATTTACAAACAGGTATATTACATTTACCTTCAAATATAAGTAATATTTTCCATTGTGTAAGTGCTTTTGGATTCTTTGGAACTTTAGCATTTATGTCATTCTTCCTATTTACTAAATCAAACGGTGAAATGACTAAGCAAAAGAAAATTAAAAATATTATTTATAGAATATGTGGTATTGGAATGATAGGTGCATTCTTATTAATGTTATTAAATTTCTTTGATTGAGCACCTTATAATTTAACTTGGATAGTTGAAGCAATAGCCTTATTCTTCTTTGGAGTAAGTTGGATTGTAAAATCAGATGCTATCCCATTCTTAAAAGATACAAAGAAAAATAAAGAGGTTTAATTACCTCTTTTTATTTTGTATAATTATTGTATATTTATAATAAATAGTAGGTGGTAAAATAATGAATAAAAGAATAATAATAGTTGGTTATGGAGTTGTAGGACAATTAGAATATAATGTTTTAAGAGAGAAATATTTTCCTGAAATATTGATTTAAATCAATCCTTTGTTAATAAAACTCCAATGACCTTTGAATTAGCATTAGAGGAAGTTAAAAATATTAATTATGATTTAGCAATAGTAGCTGTTCCAACACCTTATGATGAAAAAGTTGGAGAATTAGACTGCCATTTAGTTTATGATGCTATTCAAGAAGTTAATGCAGACATATATCTAATTAAATCAACAACTAATATTGGATATTGTGATTATTTACAGTTACAAACAGGAAAGCATATTATTCATAGTCCCGAACATGCCGGAGCTACTCAACATTGTAATAACTTTACATATAATTTCACTATTTTAGGTGGAGATGTAGAAGATTGTCAAAAAGTTCAAGAAATATATCAAGAAATATTTGATGCAAGACATGTTTTTAGATATGTAACAAGAAGAGAAGCAGAAGCTGCAAAGTTAACCGAAAATGCATATTTAGCAAATAATGTTAGCTTCTGGACAAGTATTTGGGAAGGATTAACTAAACAAGGAATTTGTTTTGAAAATGTAAGAGAATGTGTTTTATTAGACCCAAGAATTCCTAGAGAGCATTCAGCGGTATATCCTAGTCACCCATATTGGGATAGTCATTGCTTTAATAAAGATGAAATAGCTTATGCAAATCAAACGGATAATGAATATTTAAAAAATACTTATTACTATAACGAAAAAATGAAAAGAAGATATAAAAATAAGGACTAAAAAGTCCTTTTATTTTTGTATAAATTGTATAATTAATATATGAACAGAAAAGGAGATTTTATATAATATGAGTTTAGTAATTGCAATTAAAGATAAGGACAGAGTTGTTCTTGGAGCAGACAAACAAGTATCTTATGGTAATAATAAAGATCATTCAAGTACAAAAATTTGGGAGGTTCCTGGATTACCTGGTGCAGTAATGGGAGGTGTTGGTTCAGCAAGAGCAAGTCAAATTATCCAATATGCAGATATTATAGATAAAAATGCCTTAGTTACCGAACCTTCAATTGAATTTGTTATTAGAAGTTTAGCACCTACAATTTGTGCAACATTAAATGCTAATGGTGTTCCTTGCGACGTTCCAACAGATCCTGAAACTGGTGCTAAGGGTGGTTGTGTAATGATGCCAAATGCTTTCCTATTTGCATATAAGGATAAGGCTTGGATGATTTGGTGTGATTTATCAGTAACTGAAATTCAAGAATATTTAGCTATTGGTAGTGGTAGTGATGTAGCAAAAGGCGCATTATTTGCAACACAAGGAAAGAATCCATTTGAAAGAATTGTAACAGCAATTGATGCTGCATCAGAAGCAACTATTGGTGTTGATGATGGAATTGACTTATTAGTAACTGAGGAAAGAAATACCGATATGAAAAATGTATCAAAAGCATTTGGTATTGAAATTAAAAAGGCTGAAGATATTTTAGATAAGTTAGAGGAAAAGAAAACAGAAGCTGAATCCGGAGATGATCTAGAGGAAGATGTTGAGGTTGAAAAAGAAGAAGAGGTAGAGGAAAAACCTAGGAAAAAGTCTACAAAGAAATCAAAGAAAGTGGAGGAATAAAGTATGGATAAAAAAACTTTTAATAATATCTCTTATATGATTTATAAAGAGTGTCGAAGAGATAGTTTACAAAATTTATGTAATTCTTGGGGTGTTACAGTAGATGAATTTGATGAGTTTGTTACTGATTTAGCATTAAGAGGCTTTAAGGAGAAATATAATCAACATAATCATCCTGAACATAATAAAGATTAATTATGAGAATTTTTATAACAGACTTTTATCATATTAGGTTATTTAAGCCTAATATGATACCTGTTGCAACAACAGGTTCTTGACCTTATTGGATATTTTCTTATAATAACGTTAGTAAAGGTTCTATATTTTTAGATAATAATAATGTTATTAATGGAATTAAGGAAGAGACCTTTTCTTGTTTTAATGAGGTTTTTGAATCATTAACTGAAAAATGTGGCGAGGCTAAACCTTGTCCTTATTTAGATAAAGTTCCACATTGTCAATTTATGGATAAATATTATGAATATTTATGTAAACAAGATTTTAATAAATTAATGGTTGAATTTGAAAGAGTTTCCAACGAGGTTAAAAAGATAAATAATTATGAAGGTGAACCTATTATTTGTTTAATAGTATATGAATCTTCAAAATGTAAGTGCGCTGAAAGACCTTGTATAATTAAATGGTTTAAAGATAATGGTTATGATTTAAAAGAATGGTCAGAGGATACATTTAAGGAAGAGAATGGTGAAATATTTTAATGGAAAATGTAATTGGATTTTGGAAAGAAAGAGAAAAATATGGTTGTTTCAGTAATTTTCATCCTTGTAAATTTACGTGGCAAGGAATAGAATTTAATTGCTCTGAACAAGCATTTATGTATGCAAAAGCAATATATTTTAAAGATGTTGAAACAGCGGAAAAGATTATGGCTGAAACTGAACCTAAGAAGATTAAAAAATTAGGTAGACAGGTTAAGGATTTTAATGATGAAAAATGGTCATCAGTTAGATATAATTTTATGTTAACCATAAATATACAAAAATATTCACAAAATGAAGATTTAAGAAATATTTTACTTTCTACTGGTAATCAAACTATTGTTGAAGATTCTCCTTTTGACTATGTTTGAGGAACAGGTAGAGATGGCAGTGGTCAAAATTTATTAGGAAAAGTTCTAATGGAAGCCAGAGATTATTTTAAGGCAATATATTTTATTAAGGAGTGCTAAGATGATTAAATTTGAAAAAGTTAGTTTAGAACAATATATTAAAGATATGAAGGAATACTTTCCTTTAGTAAAAGAAGACGATATTGAGAAATTATATGATAATATAAAATTACCAAAAAGAGGTTCTAAATATTCCGCTGGTTATGATATTTATTCACCTATGTCGTTTATGTTATCTGCCTCTAATAATGTACTACCCAGTATGTTTAGTTGGTCACAGAAACCTATTGTAATTCCTCTCGGTATTAAGGCTCAAATGCCTGGTGATATGTTTTTAACAGTTGTACCTAGAAGTGGTGTTGGATTCAAATCAGGTACATATTTAGCAAATACTATCGGTATTATTGACAGCGATTATTATAATAATGAAAAGAATGAGGGACACATAATGGTTAAGCTTGTTCCTGGATTCGATTCATTAACAGTTGCAGCAGGAGATAGAATAGTTCAAGGTATTTTTACTAAATATTACATTACAGATGATGATGAAGCTAATGAAACTAGAAATGGTGGATTCGGAAGTACCGGAAATAATTAATTGTATAATAAGTAAGAAAAGAGGTAAAATTATGTATACTATTGAAACTAATATAGAATTACCTATTGCTCACTGTTTATACAGAGGTGCATATAGCGGTTTATGCTGTGGTAATGTTTACAGGGATTTAAAAAATGATGGTGAAAAGGAAAGATATGATTTAGGAGATTGTATATTTCCAATAATTCATGGTCACAATTATTTTGTAACTGTTTCATTAAATACAAGAGCAGTAGATGAGAATGGAATGGTTATAGATTTTAAGAAAATGAAGAAAATTATTCATGAATATTTTGATCAATATGACCATAGTATGATTTTAACACCTGATAATCCATTAACTCAGGCATATATTGAGAATTTCAAACAAAATGGTATTGATTTAAATAGAAGTAGATTATTTATTTGGGATGAAAATCCAACTGCTGAATATATGGCAAAATTATGGTATCATGTTATGTATGATAAATTTGATGCCGAAGGATTAGATGTAGAGTCTTTAGCTATAACAGTTGAAGAAACATCACATAATAAGGTTACATATACCGAATAACTTCTTGTTATTTCGGTTTTTATTTAACACATTATAATTTATATATAGAATATATAAAAATTAAAAATAAAGGAAATTTGAAAGGAATTATTATGGTAGAAAAGGTATTAGTAAGTTGGAAAGATATGGAACTATATATCGAAAATGTAGTTAACTGGGCTAATTCAAATAAAATTAAACCTACTGGTGTTTATGGTATTCCAAGGGGTGGATTAATTTTAGCAACATTATTAAGTTATAGAATGAATATTCCTCTTCTATTAGCACCTACAGAAGGTTGTATTATAATTGATGATATTGCAGATAGTGGTAGAACATTATGTCATTATACTGATAATGATACACAATTTAATAAATATTATATTACTACAATGTATTATCATGAAAGATCAATCGTTAAACCTGATTATTATTATGCTTATAAAGAAGATAGATGGATTGTATTTCCTTGAGAATTTGATAAAGAATAGGTAATAGTATGGAAGACTTAAAAACAAAAGAAAACAAACATATCGGTTATACTCCATTAAGATTAAAATGACAAAATGGAGAATTAAGTAGACTAAATTGAGATATTGTTATTAAAGGCGAGGAGTATTTTGGTTATCATTTAGGTCCTGATTTTGATAATTATAAGGAAAGTGATAAAGAAAAATATTTATATAGAGAAGATACCTGATTTATATGTGAAAGAGATTGTCCTGAAGATAAGATAATTGATAATTTAATTTCATGTAACAGAGACAACATGCAGGTTAGATGAGGATTTAGTATTAAGGAAGATTCTTATTTAAAATATAAATGAGATGAATATAGCTTTAGAACTAGTGTAAAATATAACATAACAAGAAATGATGAATTATTTTATGAAGGTTGTAATAGCTCTTTAGAAGGTGCATACGTAAATGCAATGAAAATTATATATGAAGCAAAAGCTTCACCAGCAGATATTGATACTATAGATTGGAATAAAAATTTAATAGGAACAAAAGTTTGGTATTGTGATCAACCAGCTATTGTTGAAAGTGTTTATCGAGGTGAAATGTATCTAGTTCCTGATAAGGAATTTATAAAAGATTTTAAAGAACCTGAATCTTGAAAAGGTGAAGATTGAATGTATTGGGACGAATATAAAGATGGTTTATATGTAGAAATATGAGACCCTCGAATTACTTGGTTTAGAAAATAATGTATAATAATATATCAAATAATTGAAAGGAAATTTAATATGGAATTAAAAAGTAAATTTTTAGGAAAAGTTTATGACGGATTTAAAGTAGTTCATTATTATAGAAAAAATGACTATAAGAAGATTTATGGAAGAGAAATTAAATTAAGAGTTCATAATGCTTATAATTATGAATTATATAATGAAACTACTAATCAGCATTTAACATTAAGTGGAAATCAATTAAGATTAATTGAAAATGGTAAAACAACTATTCATAAAATGTTAAATGAAACACGTTTTGGTGGCAAGAACGTTAAAATTAATGCTTATAGAAAATGGTTAAGAGGAAATAAGTAATTGTATATTATCATATAATTGAAAGGAAACTGAACTATGATAAGAGTAAATGAAAATGGTGCTAATGAAATTGCACTTATAAATATATTTGAAAGTATTAATGGTGAAGGGAGTTTAGCTGGAAAACCAACCGTATTTATTAGAACTTTCGGATGTAATTTAAGATGTGTATTTTGTGACACTAAAGAGTGTTGGTCAAAAGAAAATATGTTAAAGGTTTATCCTGAGAGAAAGGATTGGGAAGATCCTTTTAGATGGATGACTGCAAGACAAATTTTTGCAACTGTTGAATTAATTGAAACAGATTATAGAGCAAAGTCAATTTGTTTAACTGGTGGTGAACCTTTAATGGAAGAAAATAAGGATTTTATGATGAATGAATTAATTCCATTATTTGTAAATGCTGGCTATGATGTAAGTATTGAAACTGATGGCGGAATTGATTATACAGATTATAAAAATAAATTTGGTAATCCAACTGTAAATCCAGCAACTGGAGATAGAAAAGGTGTAACCATCATTGCTGATTATAAGTTACCTCATTCTAAAATGACTAAGCAGATGATTAAATCTAACTTTAATTTATATTCTGAATATGATTTAGTTAAAATGGTAATTTCAGATGATGAAGATGATTGGAAAGAATTAGATTGGATTGTTAATGAATCAGGAACTAAAGCAAATATTTATTTAAGTCCTTGTTTTGGTGAAGTAACAATGCATAGAATTCCTGATTATATTCTAGCTCATCCAGATAAAAATATTAAGGCTCAATTACAAATTCATAAATTCTTCTGGGAGCCTACAAAAAAAGATGTCTAATAATAAATAGAAAGGAAATAAGTTATGATTAAAGTATTTATTAGTGTACCTATGAGAGGTAGAAAGAAAGAGGACATTGAATATTCAATTCGTAAGATGAAGAGAATTGCCAGAGCATATTTAGTAGACAATGATATTGAAGCAGATAATATTGATTTTATTAATACTATTGTAAAGGATAATCCTCCAAAGGAAGTTGATGAAAAGATTTGGTATCTAGGTGCATCTATTCAATTATTATCTAAGGCAGACTATTTAATTTGTCCTGAAAATTTAGTTGAAATTCCTGGATGTTATGCTGAAAAGAGTATTTTCTCAGATTATAAGGGATATGAACATATAGTTAAAATCCCTAATAGATATATTTATACTGAGGCAGAATTACAAGCACAAAAAGAAGCTGAAACAGTTGCAGAAGAAAACGCACTTTGTAGCGAATGTGAATGTTAATTAATTATATTTATATTGTATAATTCATTATAAGAAAAGGAGATATAGAATGATTAATGTAACAGAAGAAGCTTTAGGATTCTTAAAGGATTCATATAAAAAGAAATTTGGAACTTTAGATACATTTGAAGAAAATTGAAAATCATATTTAGTTTTACCGGTATTTAGAGCTAATGAAAATATTCATGAAAAGTTAACCAATTATAAAGTAGATAAGAAAGATTTAATTGACCAGGAAAATGAATTTGTTAAAGGTAATAGTCTTAAACCTGAAATTCATTGGATTATGAGAGAATTAACTCATTATTATTTAATGCAAGCATTTGATGCAATGAAGGTAGATCAAGAAGATCCTAATATTGCTATTAATGCATTAGGTAAAGGAACACCTGGTCGTATTGCTAAAATGTGGTGTGGAAATGACCCTGAAGATACTACAGAATTATTAAGTGGTAGATGGAATAAGGAACCTGCATTATCAGTATTCCCTAATGATGGTAGTCAAACAGGAGAAGTTGTTGATTACCCAATTAGTAAGCAGGTTGATATTGTTGCAGTATGTTCACATCATTTCTTACCTTTTAGTTCATTAGAGCCAAATGCAAGAGTAACTATTACATATATTCCAAAAGATAATTTAATTGGAATTAGTAAACTACAAAGATTTGCAGATTGGTGCGCTAGTAGAGGTTGGTTACAAGAAGATTTATGTTCTTATATTGGAACAACTATTAAGAGAATTAGTGGTTCAGAAGATGTTATGGTTGAAATGATTGGATTAGTTCATGGTTGTGAAAAATTCCGTGGTGCTAATACAAAGAATGGTAATTTAACAACTGTATATAAATCTGGAGTATTTAAGGAAAAGAAAAATAAAGTAATTATTGGTTAATAAGGTTAAAAATCCTTCTATTAAGGAGGATTTTTAATTATAACTATTGTATATTTAAATATATTGAAAGGAATAAAAATATGGCGAATAAAACAGTTAAAGTTATGTTGTATAGTGGCGGAATGGATAGTTGGCTTATTGATAAGTTATGGAAGCCTGATTTACGAATTTATGTAGATATGCATACTAAATATTCTGAGGAAGAAATTAAGAAAATTAAATTATTAAAGGATGATGTTAAGATTGTAGATTTTCCTCTTGGTCAATATGAAAGAGAAGATGCAATCATTCCTTTAAGAAATTTATATTTAATTATGGTTGCTTGTAATGAAACATTAAGCGATAATGTAGAAATTTGTGTTGGGGCAACAGCAGGAGATAGATCTTTAGATCAGTCAGAAACATTCTTTAATAAAGCAATGGATATATTAAATTATTTATATAGTCCACAACATTGGGTACCAAATGGGAAGCACATTAAAGTAATTACTGATTATAGAAATAAAACAAAAGCAGAATTATTAAGAATGTATATGGATGAAGGTGGAAGTATAGATAAAGCATTTAAGGAATCCTTAAGTTGTTATAATCCATCTGAAGATTTAGAAGAATGTTGGAATTGTAAGTCATGTTTTAGAAAATTCATTGCATTTGCATATAATGGGTATGAATTTGATAAAGATGTATTAGCAAAGAATTTAAAGTATTTTAATGAACATATAAAAGAAGAAATGGATAGTAAAGAAATTTATAGAACTCCTAAAGAAGATGAGGAAATAAGAACCGTTATTACTAATTCTAAAAAAAGATTGGAGGAGTAGTATGTTTGGACCAAATACCTATTTTAAGGATAAGGTAAATATTAATTATTCACATAGAGATATTCAATTTTTTGAATATTATGAAAAGGTACAAAAGAAATTTAAAGAAGTATTTAATTTAGAAAATTATGATATAATGTTTATTCCAGGGTCAGCAACTGTTGGAATTGAATCCTTAATGTATTCATTACAGGTTCCATTAAATATTATTGGAGTGGAAGGTACATTTAAATCTAGATGGACTGATATGTATCGTAATTATTATAGAAAATTAACTACTAATCAAAAAAGTAAGGATGCAATAAATTTATATTGTAATTATGAAACATCAGTATCTGAATCATTCTATAGCGATGAGGATTGTTTTATTGATGCTACTAGTGGTTTTCCATATTTAGATTTTCCAAAAAATTGTCGTGGATTTATTACTAGTTTAAATAAACAAATTGGTTCCTATATTGGTTTAGCTGTTGTCGGAATTAGAAAAGATTCTTGGGATTTATTTAAAAATGATTCAGAGATGTCATATTTAAATCTTGCTAGATATAAAACATATGCAGATAAAAATCAAGGACCTGCAACATTTCCAACATTTATATTAGAGCACTTATTAAAGGTATTAAATAATTTTAATATAGATAAGTTAAGAAAAAAGATTGAAGATAATAGCAAGATAATTTTAAAATATGTTGATGAAAATGCTTTAATAGGTAATAAAATTGGTCCTTGTATTACATTCAAACAAAATTATATTCCTGAAGAAATATGTAAGAAATATGATTTATATGGTTATTGGGCTCATAGAGAACATATTCAAATGTTTACATATAATGGCTCTAAAAGGGAATATAAAAAGGTGATGAAAGAAATTTATAAATATCATAATAAAAAGGAGCAATAAATGATTACCGAAGAGGATAAGAAAAATTATTGGGCTCAAGCCCATAGTAGGTTAATAGCAGTTGATTATGATAATACTATAACTCAATATAAACCTTATCCAGAGTTAGCTCCTTTAGATAGAAAAGCTAAAAAATATTTGGATAAATTGCATCAAAAAGGATTTAAATTAATTTTATGGTCATCTAGAATTGATGAAGAGTATGATGAAGCCTATAATAGATGCATTACAGAATTTAATATGCCATATATGTTAAAGGATTCTTCAGAATATATTCACGGCAAAACTGGAAAAATAATTGCAAGTTATTATATAGATGAATTATCATCATATGGTAAGGTTAACTGGAGAAAAACTTATAAATATCTTATAAAAAAATATAAAAAATCCTTTAAAAAATAAGGGATTTTTTTATTGTTAATTGTATATTTATATATATGGTTCGGAAAGGAGAATAATAATAAATGAAGTTTAATTTATATGCAGCTGGTTCTTTTAATAAAGAATCAACAGATTTAAAAAGAGAACTTGGCTATGATCAATTGTTATCTCAATTAAATGAGCGTAAAGCATGTATTGAATGAGTTGAATATAAAAGAGCTCATCCTGAATGTAAGAGTAAATTATTTATTGACTCAGGTGCATATACCGCTCATACAAAAGGTAAAGAAGTTGATGTAGATGAATATATTGAATTTATGAATTCAGTAGATGACCAAGTTACCGTATTTGCTCAAGTGGATAAAATTCCTGGTGAATGAGGAAAGCCTAAAACACCAGAACAATTAGCACAAGCTCCAATAGATAGTTGGAATAACTATTTATATATGGTAAAAAAGGTAAAATCACCTAAAAAGTTATTACCGATCTTCCACCAAGGTGAAGATTTTAAGTATTTAAAACAAATGTTAGATTATGTTTATCCAGAAGATGTTTTAGATAAATCTTGTGTTGGTCAACATATTGATTATATTGGAATTTCTTGTAATAAGGAAGTTAGTAGTTCTGATTGGGTTGATTGGTTCAATATCGTATTTAAAATGATAAAGGAAAGTCCTAATCCAAATGTTAAAACGCACGCATTTGGTATGACCTCTTTAAGAATATTAGAACAATTTCCTTTTACCTCAGCAGATTCAACCTCTTGGGTAAGAACTGCATCATTTGGAAATTTACAAGTAGGTTATACTACAGTTTACGTAAGTAATAGAAATTTAAATGATCCACAACATATAAATAATTTATCGCCAGCAGTTAAGAAAACTGTTGCAGATATGTGTACTAAATATGGATTAAATTTAGATGAAATGATTGCTGATGATAAGCCATATCCAAGAGCAATCTTTAATTTAAGAAGTTTACATGATTGGGCTACCAATTATGAATATAAAGGCACAGATGAATTTGAAGAAAGCTTATGGGATTAATAGAAAGGAAATAATATGATTTTAAAAACAAAAGAATTTAAAGAAGTATGTAGTGCTATTTTATTAGCAATTGATTCAAGTACTCTTGCAACTATTACAGATACTCTTGAATTAGTATCTGAAGGTAAGTGATTATATTTAAATGTAACTAATCAAGAATATTTTGTATCTTATAAATTTGAATTAGAAAATGAAGAAAATTTTCATGCAACTGTTAATGCAACATTATTCTTAAAGTTAATTGATAAAATTACTACAGAAAATATTGAATTAAAGTTAGAAAATAATAACTTATTAATTAAAGCTAATGGTAATTATAAAATTCCATTTGTAGTTAATGAAGCAACTGGACAATTATTAAGCTTACCACAAATTACAATTAATAATGTGAGTGTAGATTTTAGTGTTGATTATGCAACATTAGCATCTATTTCAGATTACAATACAAATAATATTTCAACATCTAGTTTAGCAAAAGAAGTTCATACATTATATTACATTGATAATCAAGGATGTATTACTCATAGTAAGTCAGCTGCCTGTGTTAATAATTTCAATTTAGCACAACCAGTTAAGTTCTTATTAAATACTAGATTAGTTAAATTATTTAAATTATTTAAGAATAATCAATCAGTTAATTTTAAGTTAGGTTATGATCCTATTTCTGAAACTATTATTCAAACTAAGGTTGCATTTACTTCGGATAAAATTAATTTAACTGCAATTATTAGAAGTGATGATTCATTATTATCTAAGGTACCTGCAGAGGCAATTAGAGGTAGAGCAAATAAAGAATATCCAAATAAGGTAGTATTAAATAGAAAGGAATTCCTAGATGCTATTACTAGACTATTATTATTTAATGATAGTAAGTTAAATGCTAAGCCATTTAGTACCCTTAAATTTGATGTTACTGGTAATTTAACTATTTATGATACAAATAATGCAAATTTTGAATTAATTCATTATCAACCAGGAACAGAATTATCTGGAGAATATACATTAAAAACAGATTTATTAGAATTAAAGAATATATTAGAGTATTCTGATGAAGCTTTAGTAACTTTAAGTTGTGGTGATGGTAAATCTGGTGTTATTTCAGGTTTAAGAGTTAAGTATATTTTTGCAGAGGTTAAAAAAGAAGCTAGACCTACAGAAGAAGCTCAAAATTAAGGAGGATAATATATGTTAGCAGATTTATTAAGTCCAGCGAATTATATAATGGTAAATAGAGATGCTATCAAAATATTAGGATTAAATACTGCTGTATATTGCTCAGAATTATTAACAATATATAAGAAAGTTGTAACTAAAAAGAAGTTTGTTAATGATGAAAATTATTTTAATGTAGATAGAGATTATATTCAAAAACAAACTTCTTTAACAGTTGAAGATCAATTAAAATGTGATATTAATCTTGCAAAAGTAAATATTATTAAAATTGATGAAACTAATCCTAATGTTATATTCTTCGATATTGAAATTTTTGGTTCAGTATTAGCATCAGAAGATATTAAACTATTAGATAATGTTGCTAAAAAAGTAAAAGTAGAAACACCAAAGGGAACAAAACAAGCCAATAAAGAATATACTATTCAAAAATTAAAAGAAAGTATTGAATGTAGAAATCCTCAGGTGCTATTTAAATTAAGAGAATGGGTTGAATCTGTATTTGAATCTGGAAAAGGAATGTCAAAGATTCAAGTTAAGATGTTTAAGGATAAATTAGATGATTACTGCAATGGTGACCTACCTAAGGCATTAGCTATAATTGATATTGCAATAGCAAATTCATATATAGATTGTCAATGGGCAATTAATAGTTACGAAAAGCAAAATAAAATAACTGCAGTAAATAATAGTACAGTTACAAGATATTCATTTAATAATACTACAACTCAAAGAAAAACTACAGAAGTAGGAGATGAGGTATTCTAATGGATAAATATATAGTTAAAAAAGATAAATATACTTGTAGCATACTATATAATCCCGAAACTAAAACTAATTATTATAATGCAAAATATGTTTGTGCAGATGGTAAAATTCATATTAGATTTAGAGATTTCGATAAACCTCAATTAATTGAAGGTTTTGAAGCTAAATTAGCTTATTTAATTTCATTTATTTTCTATGAAGGAGGGTATTCTTCAAAAGAGGAATTCCTTAAATCTAATGATATTTGGTTATTAAATGAGTATTTAAAAAGAGGAATTGAAAAGTATAATAATTATGAATATAAAGGATTATTATTATTAGATAATTATAGTAAAAAAGCGGAAACAGTTACCTTTGGAATTCATAATCTCGACTGTTTTCCAAATCCAATAAGACAACCTTATGAAGATGATAATTCTTATTTAGAAAAGAGTAAATTAAATGTATTTACAGAGGAATTTAAAATTGGTAATATAATTGATTTCTTATTCAATGATGGCTATAAAATTATTATTCATAAAAGAAAAGAAATTAAGGATAATAAATTTATTAGAAAGCAAAGAAAGATACAAGATAAGAAATCCGGATTAATAGAATTGTGGTAAAGGAGATATAAAATATGAAAAGACAAGTAATTAAGTGTCCTAAATGTGGAGCTGAATATATGGCAGGGGAAATTTACCTACCAGAATACTTTATTGGTCAACCAAATAATATTATAAAAGGATATGACCATAATATTCTATCCTATAATGGTAGCGATATGGATGTAGAGGAACAATATCAATGTGATTATTGTGATTGCAAATTTAAAGTATCTGCATCAGTAACATTTAGAACTGGTGAAATTAAAGAAGTATTTGATGAGGATGAGTACGTAAGTAAAGGAGAGTAATACCTGTGATAAATATAACTGAAAATACTCCAAAAAAGTTATCAGGTATTAGTTCATTATTCCTAACCTTCAACTTTAATATAGAGGTAATAAACGTTATTAAAACGTGTGATAAGTATATTTATGACGGTCCATCTAAAACCTGAGAGGTTCCGGTAACATCTCTGGCTTATTTATTAGATGAATTAACTTATTATGATGATATAACTCTTAAATTAGTAGATGAAAAGGATAAGGAAATATTTTATCCAAAACTAATAGATAAATATAAAACAAAGCCATTTAAACACCAAATAGAAGGTATTCAATGAGGATTAAATCTTGACAATGGAGGCTTACTCCTAGACGACCCAGGTTTAGGTAAGTCGTTACAAATGATTTATTTGGCAGAAGAATTAAAAGAACAAAAAGGATTAGAACATTGTTTAATTATTTGTGGTATTAATACCTTAAAAGGAAACTGAAAGCAAGAAATTGAAAAGCATTCCAATTTAACTTGTAGAATTATTGGAGAAAAAATTTCCAAAAAAGGTAAAATAAGTTCTGCATCTATTGCAGAAAGAGCAAAGGAATTAAAAGAACCTTTAGATGCTTTTTTTTATATTTTAAACATTGAATCTTTAAGATATAAAGAAGTGGTAGAGGCTATTAAAAAATCAAAAAATAAGATTGATTTAATAGTATTTGATGAATGTCATAAATGTGCTAATTCACAATCACAGCAAAGTCAAGGATTAATGAAATTAAAGGAAGCTAGATTAAAAATTGGATTAACTGGTACCTTATTAACAAACAGTCCATTAAATGCTTTTACTCCATTAAAATGAATTGATGTTGAAAAGTCTACATTAACTAACTTTAAAGGTTTATATTGTGAATATGGTGGATTTGGTGGTCATCAAATTGTTGGTTATAAAAATATAGATATTCTTAAAAATGAAATTGATTCTTGTTCATTAAGAAGAACAAAGGATATTTTAGAGGATTTACCTCCAAAAACAGTAATTCTTGAAAAATTAGATATGAATGACCAACATAAAGAATTTTATGATGCCATTAAAAATGGGGTTAAGGAAGAGGCAAATAAAATTAATTTGGATGCAAATAATACTTTGGCATTAACTATTAGATTATTACAAGCTACCTCTTGTCCTTCAATACTAACAACTAATGAAATTATGTCAACAAAAATTGAAAGAACTTTAGAATTAGTTGAAGAAATTTGTGGTCATAATGAAAAAGTTGTAATAATGTCTAGATTTAAGGAACCTATTTATCAATTAGAAAAATTGTTAAAAGATTATCATCCATTAAGAGGTGATGGTGATTTATCCGCAGATCAATTTGAAAGAAATAAAAAATTATTTCAAGAGGATAATAAATATATGGTTTGGTTAGGAACTCATTCTAAATCCGGAACTGGTATTACATTAAATAAAGCCTCATATATGATTCTATTAGATTGTCCATGAACGGCAGCGGTTACAAAACAAGTTGAGGATAGAATTCATAGAATTGGTACAAAAAACAATGTATTTATTTATAGATTAATCTGTAATAATACTGTAGATGAAGTAGTTCAAAAAGCTATTGAAAGAAAAGAAGCATTGGCAGATTTCATTATTGATGATAAGGCTGATGACAAGACAATAAATATTTTAAAAGATTATATTTTAAACATGTAATCAAATTTGGACTTGAATTTCTTTAGAAAAAGTCACACTAAAATATTTGATCCTCAATTTGGATCTAAAAAGAATTCAAGTGAAAGGAAGACGAAATTTATGCAAAAAGTTATTAAAAGAGATGGCACATTAGTACCTTATGATTCTAATAAAATTAGACAGGTTTTGAAGAATGCTAATGCTGATGTTGCAAAGAAAGATAGAGCATCCGAAGAGGATGTTAATTTTATCTTAAACTATATTGAATCCTTGCCTAGAACAAGAATGGGAGTAGAAGATATACAAAATATAATTGAGGAACAATTAATAACTTTAAATAAGTATCAATTAGCAAAAAATTATATTACATATAGATTCCAGAGAGATTTAGTAAGAAAAAGTAATACTACAGACCAAACTATTAGGGAATTACTCGATGGAACTAATGAATATTGAAAAACAGAAAATTCAAATAAAAATGATAGAATAGTTACAACCCAAAGAGATTATATTGCAGGTATAACCTCTACTGATATATCAAAGCGTTTTTTACTCCCTAAAGAAGTTGTAAAGGCTCATGATGAAGGTATAATTCATTTCCATGATATGGATTATTTTGGACAAAATGCCTTACATAATTGTGATTTAATTAATCTTGAAGATATGTTACAAAATGGAACAATGATTAATGGAGTAATGATTGAAAAACCACATTGGTTAAGTAAGGCAGTTACAATTGCAACTCAAATTATTACAGCTGTTGCAAGTTCTCAATATGGTGGTTGTACAATTAGTTTAACTCATTTAGCACCTTTTGTTAGAGAGAGTTATAACAAGTACTTAAATAAATATGCTAAACGTGGATTTAATAAGGAAGATTGTGAAAAATATGCTAGAGAGGATTTACAACAAGAAGTTGAATCTTCAGTTCAAACATTTAATTATCAAATTAATTCAATGTCAACTACTAATGGACAAGCACCTTTCTTAAGTGTTTGTATGTATTTAGGTGAAACAGAAGAATATAAAGAGGAATTAGCATTATTAATTGAAGAATTTTTAAAACAAAGAATTTTAGGTATGAAAAATAATAAAGGTGTTTATGTAACTCCTGCATTCCCTAAATTATTATATGTTTTAGAAGAAGATAATATTCATAATGATTCTAAATATTTTTATTTAACACGATTAGCGGCTGAATGTACAGCTAAAAGATTAGTACCGGATTATATTTCAGAAAAAGTAATGAAGGAATTAAAACATAATATTGATGGTTCTTCAAGTTGTTATCCTTGTATGGGATGTCGTTCATTCTTAACACCTGATAGAACAATGAATATTGGTAATATCGCAAATGCCAAGAATTATGTTGAAGGAAAACCAAAATTCTATGGTAGATTTAATCAAGGAGTTGTAACTATCTCATTACCTGATATTGCTTTATCAAGTAAGGGTGATATGAAAAAGTTCTGGAAAATATTTGACCAGAGATTAGATTTATGTCATACTGCTTTAAGATGTAGACATGAAAGATTATTAGATAGATATTCAGATATGGCTCCTATTTTATGGCAAGATGGTGCATTAGCTAGATTACAAAAAGGTGAAAAAATTAATAAATTATTATTTAATGGTTATTCCACTATTTCATTAGGTTATGCAGGATTATATGAATGTGTTAAATATATGACAGGTAATTCTCATACTGGTGAAGGAAAAGAATTTGGTTTACAAGTAATGCAACATTTAAATGATGCTTGTAATAAATGGAAAGCAAAAGAAAATATTGATTATTCAGTATATGGAACACCTATTGAATCAACAACATATAAATTAGCTAAATGCTTGAAAAAGAGATTTGGTGAAGATGTATTTGTTAAAATAGATGGTAGAGATAGAAATTATGTAACTAATTCATATCATGTTCCAGTATTTGAAGAAATTGATGCTTTTGATAAATTAAAATTAGAATCTGAATTCCAAAGATTAAGTCCTGGTGGAGCTATTAGTTATATTGAAACTCCAAATCTTCAAAATAATCCTGAGGCAGTAATTGAAGTAATTAAATTCATTTATGATAATATTATGTATGCCGAATTAAATACTAAATCAGATTATTGTCAAAAATGTGGTTCAACTGGCGAAATCCAAATGGTTGAAGATGGAAAAGGTAAATTAATTTGGAAATGTCCAGTTTGTGGAAATACAGATATGAATTTTATGAATATTGCTAGAAGAGTTTGTGGTTATATTTCTACAAATGCAATGAATCAAGGAAGAATGAATGAAATAAAAGAAAGAGTTATTCATTTAGATAATAAAGACCTATAATAATACAACTAAATTATTTATAAGGAGAGATATTATGTCATATTCAATAAAAGAAGCCTTGAAAGAATTAAATGGTAAAAGTAAAAAAATTAATGAAGGTCTTTTTGAACCTGCTATTTTAAATAAAGTTAAAACTGACAAATTTGAAAGTATTGATTTAAATTGATTACGAGATATGCTTATAGAGTGGTCTGCAGAGGATAAACCTCCTGTATATTTATATATTGGTTATACTGACCCCAATAATGCTGAGTATAAGAGTATAAAAATAACTGAGGATAACCGTGAAAGTGTGTATAACAAAATCAAGGATGCTATTAAACAACCTGCAGGTAACTTTATGGTAAGAATGCATAGCCAACTTTTACACTCAATAATAGATAACGACTATTTATTCATTTATGTTAATCCTGGTGAAATAGCCGATATGTACTGTTAAAAGTATTTAAAAATAAATAATTAAGGTCAAAAGACCTTTTTATTTTTCCTGTTTATTGTATAATTATTTATAAGGTGGAGGTACTAATTATGAGATATGCAAAAATAAGAAAAACAGATATTTCAAATGGTCCAGGAATTAGAGTAAGTATATTTGTTCAAGGATGTTCATTTCATTGTAAAGGATGTTTTAATCAAGATACTTGGGACTTTAATGGTGGAAAAGAATTTACAGATGAAATATTTGATAAGTTAATAGACTTATGTAAAGGTGAACATATTCAAGGATTAAGTATTTTAGGAGGGGAACCTTTACATGAAAATAATGTAGATACAGTTTTAGAAATTGTAAAAAGATTTAGAAAAGAATGTCCTGGTAAAGATATTTGGTTATGGACAGGATTTGAAGTAGATGCTTTATTTGATGATTTAATTTTAAAATATGAGGATGTTAGAAATTATTTAGAATTAATTAAAAATCTTGATGTTGTAGTTGATGGTCAATTTGAAATTGATAAGGCAAATCCTAATTTAAAATATAAAGGTTCAGCAAATCAAAGAGTAATTGATGTAAAGAAAACATTACAAAATCAAGAAATAACATTATATGAAAATTAAAAAATATTAAAAAATATTAAAATTTGAGCGAATATCGCTCTTTTTTTATTGTATAAATAATATGAAAATTAAAAATTAGAGGTGAAATAGATGACTGATTTTGATGATGAAGGATATAAATTAGAATATAGATTAGCAATGAAAATTGCTTATTCAACAGGTATTTTATTTAGACATAAATATTGGACTGAAAAATTATATAGAAAATTACCAGGTAGGGAAAATTTAGATGAATCCGAAATTATGGTAGCTTGTATGAATTCGGTTGCTTATAATCTAGGAATTTATGTTGAACCTTTTGGTAGTTCTTGGGCTGTACCTTGTTTAAAAGAAGATGCCGAAAAATATATTAAGATGTATGATGATATATGGGAAGATTATAAAGAATGGCAATTAAATGAAAGGTAGGAAAATAATTATATGGAAAATATTATTCAACAAATTCTTAGAATAGGATATAATAAAGTTAAAACTTATTTATTAGCCGATAAGGTAAATGAGGCAACAATTATAAATGAATTCATGGCAGATTTGATAAATGAAATTAACCCACAAAAAGAGGAGGAAACTATCCAAATTGAAAAGGATAGAAGTCAAGAATTTGCTATTGGTGATTATATAACTTTTGATAATCCTCCTACACCAAAATATATCGAATCTTCAACAATTGAATTTAGAAAATTTAATACTATATATGAAGTAATTGGATATAATAAACCTAATAATATTAAAGTGAAGATTATAAAAGATAAAAATCTTGAATCCGGTAGAATAGCTAATATTAATTTATTAACTGAATATCCATATATAGCTAAGATATATATAAATTAGGTCTTGATTTTATTTATATTTTAATATATAATATAAATGTAAATTAAAAGGAAGGTGTAAAATTATGACTAGGAAAAAGAAATTAATTACATTTTTAATAATGACATTAATTGTATTAGGATTTATGATTCCATTTTATATCTTTATCATTATTAATGTAAAAGAGGATTCTACCTCAATTATAACTCCATTTAGTTGGATATTTTGGGGAATGACAACTTTAATATTATTAATGGAAGCTAGTATAACATTTATAAGTCCAGGTCCTGAAAAGAAAGAAAAGGATAAATCTAATTCTGAATTAGAAGATCCTCAACACGGACAAGTTTGGCTTAATTTTAGTTCTAATAAATTAGAAGATTCTGTAGCAAACCGTATTAGATTTGATTTAAAAGCAAAAGTTTTTGATACAGAAAATTTTAACCTTTATGAAATTAATTGTTGTATAGGTGATGAAGAGGACGATACAATAATTTATACTAATAGTATGTTAGCTGATAAATATGACTATATTAAAGTTTTAGATAAGACATATATTATTGTAGATGTTTATATGGAAAATGGTTTAAATCCATATTCAAAATTAAAAGTAAAACAAGTTATGAGAATAGTTTAGGAGATGGTAATATGAGAGATTTAGCAAGTATTGTAAGTATTGAAACAAAAAATAAGATGTTTGAAAAGGATAGAATTTGTGTAGTAACATTCAAGGAAAATGGTTATGAAGCAATTGTCCCAGTAGAAAATAATGTTGGTGATAAAATGGTATTTATTCAAGAAGGTGCTATTTTACCAGTAGAGCAAAAATGGGAATTTTTAAGAAAGCGTTGTTATAGAGAAGACTTAAAAGGATTTTTAATTAAGCCTATGACAATGGGTGCAAAGGATTTAAATGGTGAAAAAGGTGATAGAGTTAAGTCTTGGGGTTTATGCGTAACTTTAAAAGAAGCAGGATTACCTGAAAATTTAAAACCTGAAACTGATGTAACTGATAAATTAAATATTAGAAAGTATGAACCAGAAGAGGATGCGTCCCCTAAAAAGATGCCAAAGGTTCCTAGAATTATTAAGTTCTTCTTAAAACATAAATTAACTAGATGGATTGGAAATATGTATATGGATGCTAGACGCAGAAAGTATACAAAAGGCTCATTTCCAACAAATATTATTTCAAAGTCTGATGAAGATACAATTCAAAATCGTAAAGCACTTATTAGCGAGTTTCCTGGAACTAGCGCATTTATTACAGCTAAGATGGAAGGTCAATCATTTACTTGTTCATTAGACCCTAAAAAGAAGTATGAATTCTATGTATGTTCTAGAAATAATAGATTAGTTGAAGGTGAAAGTAATGGTATACTTTTCTATAACACAGCAAAAAGATATGATATTGCAAAGAAGTTAAAGGAATATTATAAGAAAACTGGTCACTTATTAATGATTCAAGGTGAACAAGTAGGTCCAGGTATTCAAGAAAATATTTATGACTTTAAGGAAATACAATGGTTTGTATTTAGATTAAAGGAATTAATTGATGGTAAGTGGATTGAAAGAAACTGGTATGAAATGGCACCAATTCTTGATAAGTTAGGTTTACAAAGAGTTCCATTAGTAGATGTAATTAATGATATGGGTCAATTTGATACTATTGATAAGTTAGTAAAATATGCTGAAGGTGTTGCTTGGACTCCTCAAACAATCAATACCGGTTTACAATATCATCCAAATGAAAATGATAAATTATGGAAAACTTATTTACAACATGAAGGTATTGTTGTTAAGAGTTTTGATTATAATAAGGAAAGAGGAATTGGTTTTTCATTTAAGGTAAAGAACCTACAATACGCTGAAAAGGGGTTAAAGGAAATTGCTAAGGTTTGTAGAGAATTAGAAAATAAAAAGTAGGAGGATTAAATATGAGAGCGGTAATAATTGTATTTGAAGATATAAAATATTTAGATTCAATTACCGATGAAAAGATTTGTATTGCTGATGTTAAAGCAGTTTGTGATTGGGAGGATAGATGGGATGTATTTCAATCCTATTTAAAACCTGAACACCAAAAACAAGACATGTATAGAGATGAAGATGGTATTGTTCGTTGGCAATATAGCGGTGATAATTCAGCATACGGTGTAATTAAGAAGGTGTTATAATATGAGATTAGTTAGATTAGAACAATATTATATGGGTAATACTTATTCATCAACCAAATATGTTTATAAAGCAAATGAAAATATTAAGGTTGGAGATTTAGTTTCCGGACCTAATTATATCGGTAAAGTTATTGAAGATAATGTACAACCAACATTAGAACCATATAGATATAAAGATACTTATCCTTGTAATAGAGACGAAGCTTTTAAATTTTTAAAAGAAACATATTTATCTAGAGGAGCATACGAGTATTACAAGGAATATGATAAAATGCGTCAACGTGGTGGATATGAAGATCCTAATTATGGTTGGATATCTGCTTATGATATAGAGGATTATGGATGTGATTATGAGCCTGAGGACCCTCATAATCAAAAATGGGCAGAGGATTTTGCCAACAATGTTTTACAGAAATGGGGTGTGTAGTAATGAAAAAAATAAATATTGTAATTGGAGCCAATTATGGTGATGAAGGAAAAGGTTTATTTACAAACTACATAACTCCAAAAGAAGGTGTTGTAGTATTAACTAATGGTGGTCCACAAAGAGGTCATACCGTGGTATATGAAGGTAAAAGACATGTATTCCATCATTTTGGAAGTGCAACACTAAAAGGTGCTGCAACTTATGCTAGTTCAGAATTTATTGTAAATCCTATTAAGTTTAGAGAAGAATTTGTAGAATTAGGAAATAAACCTTTATTATATGTTGGTTATGAATGTAGATTAACAACTCCATTTGATTGTTTAGCAAATATTGTAAGAGAGAAATTAAGAGGTAAAGGTACTAGAAGAGGTATTAGTAATAGAAGTACAGGTTGTGGTATTAAAGAGACTATTGATAGATACAATGATAAAAACTTCCATTTTAAAAGGGTTTCAGACCTATACGGTAATAAAGATATATGGGTTGAAGAACTATTAAAAATAAAGGAATATTATAAGGAATTAGAATGGATTAAGAATAGTGATTATGAAGAAAGTAAATTAATTAAGGAAGATAATTTCATTATTAATAATTTCTTAAAAGATTTAGATTTCTTCTTTAATAATATTGCAATTAAATCTATGAAGGAAATATATAATGAATATGATAACATTACTTTTGAACAAGGTCAAGGTTTAGGATTAGATAAGGAGTATGATAAAGTAAATGGTACTCCTACTAGAACAGGTTCAATTATTCCTGAATGGTTATTATATATGGCAGACGCTCAAAAAACTGAGCATGAAATTCATAGATATTATATAACTAGAACTTATCTAAGTAGACACGGTGATGGTGTATTAGAAAACGAAGATATTGATTTAGATTATGAAGATCAAACTAATAAACCAAATTTATATCAAGGTTGTATTAGATTTGCAAAGTTTGATGATGAATCTATTCAAAATATGATGGAAAGAATTGATTCAGATATTATAGATAGTAATCTATATGCAAAGAATTATCTAGTAGTTACACATTGTAATGAAGAGGAATTACCTTCAGAAAAAATAAAAAATAAAAATTTTACTCAGATTTTTAGATTTTATGATGAAGTTAATTGTATAAATAATTAGTAAAAAAGAAAAGGAGATATTAAAAATGAGTGTATTAAGTAATTTTACATTTGGTAAAGTTCAACCAGGACTTATTAGATTAGGTTTAAATGGACAAATGGCAGTAAAGATTGGTAATGATTATAAGTATTATGATGCAAAGAAGAAAAGATTAATTAATTGTGATAATTTCGTATTTGATATTGGTTCAGAATTCTTCTTCGTAGTACCTACAAATAAGGTTAAAGCAGGAGATATTATTTTAGTTAGTGGTAAACCTGCATATGTACTAGCACCTGAAACTGATGGAGAAATTAAGATTTTAAATTATGATGATGCATCAATTAAAAATATTCTACCTGAAAGACATACATTCTTAGGTGGAACTTATATGTATTCAAAGATTGTATCAATGTTTGGTAATAAGGCATTTGATAAGAATACCATTATGAAGTATATGATGATGAATACAATGTTTGGTAATGGTGGAAACCTATTTGGTGGAAATACTGGCGGAATGAATCCAATGATGTTAATGATGATGTCAGGTGGATCTAATCCATTTGGAGATATGTTTAACTTCGATGGTGAAGGCGGAATGTTTGATAACCTATTTGGTGATGAAGACGAAGAAGTAGAAACAAAGGAGGAATAATTTATGGGTGGCGGATCTTGGACTACAAGTTCTTATTCAAGCTATGCAACTAGTAGAGGTTATACTTTAGATAAGTCAGGAGTTGTAACAGATAGCTTTACAGCTCAAGAAAGATTTACTTCTAGACGTTTAAATGAAGATTTAAATATTAAGAATAAGATTAGAGAATGTTGCGATAGTGCAGAGCATCCAAATACAATTCCTGTAATTTTAGGTTTAGATGTTACAGGTTCAATGGGTAACGGTGCTGTTAAGGTTGCAAAAACTTTAAATAAGATTATGACTGATATCTTATCACAAACTAAGGATGTTGAATTCAGTATTATGGCTATTGGTGATATTGAATATGATAATGCACCAATTCAAATGTCACAATTTGAGTCAGATATTAGAATTGCAGAACATTTAGATAAGGTATATTTTGAAGGTGGTGGAGGAGGTAATCAATTTGAATCTTACTCTATCGCTTGGTATGCTGGTTTACATAATTGTAAATTAGATTGTTGGAATAGAGGTAGAAAAGGTATTATCATTACATTAGGTGATGAACCTCTAAATCCAGTTTTAGGTAAAAGTGCATTAAATGCTTATATGGGTAGTAAGGAACAAGCAGATGTTGATACAAAGAAGTTATATCAAGAAGCATCTCAAAAATTTGATATTTATCATTTAGCAGTAGATGATGAGTCAACTTGCTATCAATATTATAAGAGATTAGCAAAGCAAACATTTACTGAGGTATTACCTGAGGATCATTACAAGGTAGTAACAATGAATAGTTTACCAGCTGTTATTTCAGAAATTGTTACTAATAGCGCTAATGAACCTACAACACAAATTTTAACAGAGGCTACACCTTTTAATGGTGGTGTTGTTAGTTGGTAATAAGTAAAGAACCTAAAAATTTTGGTACATTACTTAGTAAAGTTAAAGAATACTTTAGAATTTATCATAATTCAGATAATGAAAAGAGAATGTATCTAAAATATATTTTTAGAGATGAATTAAATAGATTTGTTACAGATAATGTAATTAAAAGCTATTATATGACTGCTGTAAGAGAAAGTAAAAGTGTAGAATATGAAATAAGATTAATGCCAATAGAGGCAGTTACTTATATAGAAGCTATACTATTTACAGACGGTAGTGTTAAAATTAGAGAAATAGCACCATATGAAGGGGTATAAATAAGAATATACCTCTTTTCTTTTTATCACTAAATTATTATATAAATACTATTTATTGAAAGGAAAGATAGGTATGGTTAATTTACAAGATTTGAAATTCATGTCTATTGGTGGAAATTGTGCCTGCATTGGATTTTTAGGTAAAAATCGAATAAAAGGACCTGTGGATAACGTTATTGTTGGGAAACCTAAGTGCTTAGATTTATTATTTTCTAATAAATACTTAGATTATATTATAAATACACCATATGATAAGGTACCAAGGAAGAAGAGCTGACCAGAAGATTATGAATTTTTCTCAAAGTATCCTAGTGATACCGTTTGAATTGCTCATCATGATCCCTCAACAATTAAATATCAACAAGAACTTAAAAAAAGATGTGAAACATTTAATAACTTTTATTATGAATTACTAAAAAATAAAAATTATTATTTTACTTTTAATTTGAATGAATTTTCTGTAAATAAAAAAGACGGAACCTTATATAAAGACTTTATAGAAGGAGTTATAGAGGTTTTAAAAAAATACAACGTTTTAGAGAAGGTAATTTTTGTGGGTACAAAGGTAATTAATAATAAGGCTAAAACATGAAATTATAATTCCAATGAATTTAATATATATGTTAAAAAGTATAATTTAAAATATGTTGAGATAATAGATAATAATATTTGAGATACAGATTGTCCTCATACACAATTTATTAATAAAGTTTATAGGCTTTTAAATAATATAAAAACTAGTAAATGAGGAAATGTTGCTGTTTGTATTGCAAAAAATGAAGAACTTTACATAAATAATTGAGTGGAATACCATTTAAAACTTGGTTTTGATAAAATATTTATCTATGATAACAATGATTTGGATAAAGAGGATTTAATACATTATATTAAAAAACATTTAAGATATGCTGTTACCATTATTTCAGTTAAAGGAAAACATGAACCACAATTACAACAAAAATGTTATAATGATTTTATATTAAAATATAATAGACTATATGATTGATGTGCCTTTTTAGATGTGGATGAATTTATTTATGGTATTGACAATATAAATTATTTATTAGAAAAAATAAATAAAATTGATGTAGATCAAATAAGAATAAAATGAAACTTATTTGGTGATGATAATGTAATTCAACGTGATTTAAATATACCTGTTTTTAATTTCTTTACCAAGATAATTAAAAATAAAGGTAAATACAGTAATGCCGGTAAATGTATAATCAAAGGTAAACGTTTATTAAAAATGAATTCTGTTCATTATGCATCCTATGATAAATTAAGGGACGTAGCAAAATCATGTTATCCTTCCGGTAAAAGTTGTTCAGATGAGATTGTAATAGATGCATCAAATTATAAGAATGAAAATATATATATAAATCATTATATGACCAAAACATTAGATGAATTTATGAATCAAAAATTCAAAAGAACTGATGCCGTTTGAAGTAAAAAAGAAATTAATCTAGATTATTTCTTTAATATAAATAAATTTACAGATGAAAAGAAAATATATCTAAAAGAAAGGTGAGATATAAATTATGAAGTTTAAAGTAGATTTAGTTATACCCTATGTTGATAGTTCTGATGAAAATTGGATAAAATTATATAATAAGTATAATCCAAGTAAACTAAAAAAAGAAGATAGTAATGCCTTAAATAGATTTCGAGGACAGGATAATTTTTTAAGATATCTGTTTAGATCTATTGATACAAATTTAAGTTGAATTAATAATTTATTTTTTATAGTACAATCTTATTCCCAAGTTCCTGATTGATTAGATCAAACAAAAATAAAAGTTATATTACATGAACAATTTATTCCAAGAAGATTTCTACCAACATTTAACAGTGGTACAATAGAGTTATTTTTACATAATATTAAGGATTTAGAGGAACATTTTATTTATATAAATGACGATTTTTATGCACTATCATGTTTACAACCAACAGATTTTTTTACGGAATCAAAGGTTAAATTTAATGTTAAATCCAGCAATCAGGACCCAAAGACAACTAAAAGTAATTTTTTCCAAATGTGTCAGAATAACAACGATTTGATTTTTAATAAAAAAAATTCTATTCCTTATTTAAGATTAGGTCACGAATTTAGGCCTTATTTAAAATCTAAATGAGCCGAATGTTATAATAATTATGAAAAAGATATATTAGATAGTTTAAGTCAATTCAGAGAAAGTAAAAATTTGACTTGTTACTTATACTCTTTATATCTTTATAAAATAAATCTACAAGAAAATTCTAATTTATTGGTTGGTTATTTAAGTAGTTATAGTGGGGATATAAGTATTAATAGAGTTTTGAATAACTTTGATACGATATGTATAAACGATACAGATTCAAGTATAGATATATATAAAAACAAGGTACTTAATAAATGGTTTCATGAAAATTTTCCATATTGTTCAAAGTATGAAAAGGGATATAATCCTAAGTTAAAAAACAAGCCAAAGTCAAAACATAAAAATAAACTACTAAATTCTTCAACCCATGTTGTTACCATAAAAACAATATTAAAAAGTAATTATGAATTCACAGGTTTACCTGAGGAATACTGAAAGGATAATTTCTAATAAAACTAAATTAATAGATAGGAGGTAATGTAAAATGCCTAAAAATAAAAAAGATTATGGATTCGGAAATAGTGAATTAGAAAATAATGGATTCTATCCTTATAACCATGTTGATGATTTAATCAATGAAAAGGTAGAACAACATTTAAAAAGAACTGATAACCCACATGATGTTACTATACAACAAACAAAAGCGGATAAATGATTTATTCATAATATTAGAGTTGAATATGATGAGAACAAACCTCAAATTCATTTAATATTACTTGATATGTATGGTAATGAATTAGAGGATGTTGGACCTATAGATTTAGATATTAGCAGTTATTCAGATGAACAGATAGCACAAATAAAAACCGAGAATAAGGAATATATTGATAGTTTAATTCTAGATGAGTTGAACTCAGAGGTTTAGTATTATGGATAATATTTTAAAAGAATATTTTACCAATATTGCTAATTCTATAAGACAAAAAACTGGTACAGAAGAATTAATTAAGGTTCAAGAATTTTCAAACAAAATTAGAAATATAGATTTAGGAATTGTATTACCTGAATTTCTTTCTGTGGATATTGATAGTAATCTTATTTTAAGCTGGACTGTTTCTGATAATTATATGTTAGAAAGATACAGTCATACGACATTCTATCAAATTGACATAAATAACCAAACTATTGTAACTAGAAATAATTATGTGGATTTAACTCCTTATATATCATCAGGAATGCCTAATATTGCGGTAATTTCTATTTTAGATGATATTATAGGAAAAGAGGAAAGCGAAATTAAAATTGAATATATTCCAACAGATGCAATAATAGAACTACCTTATACCACATTATATGGAAGTTATAGTTATGGTTTTGCTGATAAATATGTTTATACGGTTTCAGATACTACAAACTCATCTTCAACTAGCAAAACAGTTAAAAGACAAAATATTCTAGATGGAGAAATTGAGGATTTAGGTGTTGTATTTTTAGATAACACTACAGGTGGATTAAGTGCTCAAGTTACAGTAGGAGATAGGATATGATGTTATTGTGGTTGGGAACAAAATCTTAGATATTATACCAACTGGTCAAGGGTTTTTGATACATCAATAAATAACTATATACCATCATTAAGTCAATACAATTCAGCATTACAAGTCGCAAGATTAGTTGAGGCTGCAGCTGTTGGCAATAATGTTTATATATTTGGTGGACAAAATAACGGTTATTACAATATGATAACTAAACACAATACAGAAACTAATACATTTACTAGATTAGCTGCAACTTTACCTCATGGTTCAGGAAGCTATGCATCTATGTTTGATTATGGTATCTGTTCATATTCAACTGATATTTATTTAATTTGTGCAAATTCAACCAGTTGAGGAGGAGCCGGTAATGAAATTTGAAAATTTGATTCCACAACTGAAACACTTGAAAAATTAAGTATTGAAATGCCTTATTCTTTTAGAGATCCTATATGTGTTAATTTTAGAGATAGTATCTATATATTCACAAAGGAAACTGAGGAATCAAATGGAGGCATATTTGTATTTAATCCAACAGATTTAACAATAGAAAAATTAGACATTGAATATAACATTACTCCACAATATGGTCATGTATATGAGGGTAAGGTATATTTATTCAATATGAGTCAGCATAAAACTTGAACTTTTGGTAAGTAGGTGATTAGTTAATGAGTAAACAAAATAATTTACATGATTACCTAGAGGATTTAGGTGATGCAATTAGATATCAATTTAATACTTCAGAAAAATTATTGCCTAGAAATTTTTCTAATAATGTATTAGACTTACCACAAGGTTTAAAAGTTCCTAAGGTAGTAAATTTACAGGCAAATGGAGCCGTTATTAGTTGGGATGTTGAGGGATTAGAGGAATTAACTGAGTATAATCCTCAAGTTACTTATATAATAACTTTTAATAATCACGTTTTAGAAACAAAAAATAAATCCTTTAATTTAGCTCCTTATGCTCGAGAAGGACAAGAAAATATTGCTAAAATTAAAGTTAAATTAACTATAACAAATCCAAACAAGGAAGAAAAGAAAGCTCCATATTGATCTTTTGATTTGGTTGATTATATAGAAGATTTTGTAACAAATTGAACTCCTGCTTGATATAAAAATAGATTATATAAAGTAGGAAGTAATACAACTAATGATAAAGTAAAGTATATCGATTTACATACCGGTGAAGTTACCACTACTAATATTACAATAACATATACTAATGGTTGGGTAAGATTAGTATCAGGTTCTAGCGTACAAACAGTTGGAGACAAACTTTATAGAATTGGTGGTTTAGGTGGCGGTAGCTGATTTGGTCTTATTTTAGGTTATAGTTATTTAGATGTTAATGGTAATAGCTTTGTAGGATATAATGCTAATAATTCTTATTGGTGAATTCCAAGTTCTGCCGTTATAGGTGATGATATATATGTATTTGGTGCAAATAATATGAATAGTGGTATGAGTAACGCTATTTATAAAATTCATGTGCCAGATAATAGCTATTCAAGATGTAATGCAGTTTTACCAGGAAGTGGTAGTAGTACCTATCCAAAAAATTATATCACAGCAGTATATAATAATAAAATCTATTTATTAGCAATAGGAGATGCTCCTAACTTCAATACAATAGGTAGAAATGTATATGAATATAATCCAGTTAATGATACATTAACAAAATTAGATGTTCAATTAAGTGATGATATTATTGATAGCTCTTGGGATCCGGGCGTTATGTTTAAGAACAAATTATATACATTTAACATAAAAAATAATAATCTTGAAATAAAGGAAGTTAATATGGACACCTTTGAGGTTAATTTATTATTAACTGTTCCATCATCACAAATAGAAACTTTCGGTACTTTTGATACTAATGCTTTATATGCATCCGAGGAAGATGATTGCATTTATTGTATTATGCGTGGTAGAGTATATAGATTAGGTTATAATTAATGGAAAATTCCTTCTATTTTAAGGTTTTAATTAATTCATAATAAAGTAATAGGTACAAAAATAAAAGAGGTTTTAAACCTCTTTTTTTATATTACATTACAAGTTATATATGATAATAAATTATCTCTACTTAAATCTAAATTTCCACTTTTAATCTGATAATCAATTCCAGTTAGGAATTCAATGTTGTTAATTAATTTACCTTCACTGAATTTTGATGCCTGATTATTCTTTAAATACCAAACTTGCTTATCTGACATTTTTAATTCTTTAATATAGGTTTGATTATTTGTTTTAACTGCTAATAATTGTTTGAATTTCTTTAATAATATTGTTACAACAGCTAATGGTTCAATATCAATTAATTCCATTTCTTTCATCATACTAATTACATTTTTCATATCATGTAATATTAATGAATCCGTGAAATTAAATATATTTAAATCTGTTAAATCTGAATATCCATTTTCCTCTTTCAATCTTTTAAACATTTGTTGCTGTGAAGCTACAGGAAATATTTCTAACTTTTTACATTCTGAATCTAATCTATAAATATCATATCCACAAATTTGACATAACCATAATATACTATTTTCATCTAAGCCTTGTAATCTATATTTAACATAATCTTCAATTTGCCAATTAACAGGTTTAGCAACATCAATAAAGTCAACCTCTAAGTTATCAGGTAATTTCTTACACATAATAATTAAATTCTTAAATGATGAATCGGGATATTCTTTTAGTTCATCAACATCAATAATATATAAACTATCATTAACACCAAAAGCATCTTCCTCTGCTTCATAAATGGAATTAATATAAACTTTTTCCATATTTCTTAGTTTTGAAATATTATCTATATATTGATTACATAAAAATTTATTATCTACATATTTAAAAATAATTATTTCATCATTTAATGTATTATTTTCTATTTTAGTTTTTAATGTCTGTAATTCCATTATTTCGCCACCTTCCATAACTTAGATAGGAAGTTGCTTACAAACAATTCCTTATTTAATCTTTTATCTACTAATTTCTTTCTATTCTCAGAAACTAATAAATAAAGTTGTAAACTTTTATTATTTTTATTATCTAAAAAATCTTTATAATAACAATAACTTAAACAATCAAAGAATACTGTTAAGTCAAATTTATTATACTCATCTTTATAATTAATTTTATCAGTAATGGATAAGGTATTTAAATAACTTGCTTTATTTATTTTTGTAACAATAGTATTACATAGGTTATATAATTCGTCAATATAACTATCTAAATTACTATTTAAAATTTTTCCTGGAGATTTTACAATATTTAATATTAAATCTTCATTCTTACAACCTTTTGTAAATTCTTTTAATTCATTAATGCTATATTGCTCTAATTCAAATATAATACATCTATTTAAAATGGTATTTAAAACATTATTTCTATTATCTACCAATAGAATTAGAAATGAGGTAGAAATAGGTTCCTCTATTAATTTTAACATTGCATTAGATTCTTTTTCAGTAATCTTATTAAAATCAATAATATAAATTAATGGATTTGGATTTAAATAAATTAAATCAATATATTCCTTATTTAAATTGTCTGTTATATCTACTATAGGTAAATGTAAAATATTATCCTTAATATAGTTAACTAAGGTATGTTTACCCATACCTTGTTCACCAATTAACATAGTAGATCTTGGAAAATTATCTATGTTATATTTATTTAATTTTTCTAATAATTTTGTTTGACCTACCATTAAAACACCTCTTACTTATTATTAACTAAATCTATAATATCTTTTAATATTTTCATTACATCTTGATTATAAATTATCTTTTCAATATCTTCTTTACTTAATCCGAATTCTTGTTTTATTCCAAAATCCGACATATTAAAATTATTTAAATTAATATTAATCTCTCCACTTTCAATTGCATCTTCAATTTGACTTGATGATAAACAACCTTCAGAATCTTCATTTAAACCTTTTAATAAAACTTCATCAGGTAAATTACCTTTATATAAAGAATCATTAGGCCATAAAGGAGATAAACTATCATATGCTAAATCATATCTAATTCTATATCTACCATCATCTTGTCTCTCTATAACAGGTGATGCCGCTTTGTCAATCTCATCTAATTCTAAATTATTTACTTCAGTATCATTTAAATAGTTTTCTTCTTTAAAAGCATCTTCAATATCTTGTTGAGTTAAGTTGCCTTCATAAATATTTTTTTGACTTGTTATAATAACTGGGGAACCACTTTCATCAATTTCATCAGTTTTTATTTCTACATCATCATAATCATGAATATACTTCTTCATAACATCTTGAATTTTTTTATGTGTTTGTAATTTCTTTGATTCTTCATCCATTAAATAATCCCAAGTAAATCTATCAATTATTTCGTTAGTTAAACAACCATTTACTACAGCAAATAATTGATTAACATTGATTTGATTTGCCTTTAACATATAAGTATGTCTACAAACATTTAACAACATTTTTTCAAGAGTTTCATATCTTCATTTCCAGGTTTTAATTTGTGCTTTTAATTCCTCATTATCTTTTTCCAGCCAATAATAGCTATTATCTTCATCATGATCAAACATTCTCATATTTAAATACCTCTACTTATTGCTATAAACATAGCTTCAATTGTTGTCTTGGAATTAATATCATATCTAATAGCATTTTTAACATCTAATACCTTGCCAATTAATCTATTAGTCCAATCTAAAATATTAGGAATACCTGAATAACCTTGACATCTAGGAGCTAGATTTGCAGGTATCTTAACATAATTAATATCATTATATAAGCAATATTTTGCTAAATCTAATGTGAAATCTAAATACTGGTCAACAAATAATTTTAAATCTCTTCCTTGATTAAAATAATTATTAATAGTTAATAAAACATTACCTTCATCTTGATTTAACAAATCACCTGTTAGATTGAAGAATGAATCATAACTAAAATCACCTAATGCTTCTAATACATTATCAATACTTAAATCGGTATTATAATTTGCTGCTTTTTCTAATAATGAAATACCATCTCTCATTCCACCTTGACACAATTTTGAAATGTAATCACAAGCATCATTATAATTTGTAAAACCTTCTTGTTGACAAATATATTCTAATCTACTTCTGATTAAATTTGTATCAATTTTAGAAAGATTAAATTTCATAATTCTATTATTAATAGTTGCAGGCATCTTTTCAGGATTTGTAGTACAGAACATAAAAATACTATACTTAGGTGGTTCCTCAATTGTTTTTAAGAATGCATTTCATCCTGCTGTTGTAATCATATGACATTCGTCAATGATAAATATCTTATATTCAGCACCGTCAATACATCTAGTACTTGCTTCTTCAATAATCTTTCTAATATTATCTACACCGTTATTAGAAGCACCATCTATTTCAATTATTTCACCTTTTCCTTGATTTATGGCGTTACCAAAAATTCTTGCAATAGTTGTTTTACCACAACCTGATGGCCCACAAAATCCATAACAGTTGGTATATTCTTTCTTTTGTAATTGTTGCTTTAATATTGTTATTATAGAGCCCTGAGAGCAGACATCCTCAAACTTTTGGGGTCTATAACGAACTGCCAACGCTTCCATTAAATCATCTCCTTATATGAATATACATTATAATTTTTGTAATACTTGAATACTATCTAATGGTAATCAACCATTTCAGAAATTATTTGTATCTTTTCTATTTAAAACATCGTATCCAATACAGGTAACTTTAATCATTTTACCCATAACATCATCTACTTCTGCTTTTATATATCTATCTTTTAAAACTAATCCTTTATTTCAATTATCCTGTAATACTTTGTTATAAAAGAAGGAATCATTTACAAATATTAGATATGCTTTATTTCTCTCGATTTTAATGGTTTTCTTTTGAGGTATAAAATAAGTATTATCCTCTTCATTAAAATGAGTTAAATCGGCAATTTGTACTGATTCCAATTGTTTTTTAATTAAGTTATTCACTTACAATTCCTTCTACACAATATGTTGATAAGAAGTCAGCTGTATGTAATAAAACTGCTAATGGATATTGGTTACAAATAAAGGTTTGGTCCATAAATTGAACACCATCGCCAGTGTGCATATGATGGTTCATAATGGCAACAGTTTCATCATTATTTAAAGGAATAAATCTACTTAATAATAGTACTGAATTTTCCTCATGAGTTCCAGCAATAAATCTATCTTTTGCCTCTCTAACCTTCCAAGCATCTACTGCTACCCAATCAAACTTTCCACCATTATCATGTTTTGAACCTTGTTCACTATAAATTTTTTTATTTGAAGTATATTTTTCATAAAAATTAACTTTTGAAATATCATGGAATAAACCACAAATAATTAAACTATTCTCATCAATATCACCAATAGTAGGTCTATACATTTCATATAAATTCTTTAGTGCAAAATAAACATTTAAACTATGTTGGCATAATCCACCATCAAAGTTTGAATGATATTTAGTAGATGCAGGTGCAAAGAAGAAATCTGAATTTAATAGATAATTAATCAATCCATCTTTATCTACCCCATCAATGTTAATTTGATTTACTAAACTTATAAATAAATTTTTATTTTCCTCAATTTGTTGAGGAGTTAATGGTTTTACATTTAACATATAATCAATCCTTTCAATATATAATAATTATACAATAAAAAAAGGTATATTTTAATTATATACCTTATTTAAAATTGAATCCCAAGTAGGTATATCTTCCTCGTCATCCTCAGGTTTATTTAGTAAATATTCAACCTTTTCAATGTTATTTCTATCAGTTTCATAATCTGCATATAAAACATACCATTCATTGTTTTGGAATAGATAAATATATTCCGCATCATCTTGACAATTAAAGCCATAATTAGCTACATCAACGGTTTTTTCACCCCAACCTTTTTCCTTGTAAAAGTTACAATCTTCAACGTTAGGTGCAATATCAGAAGTGCTGCCTCTTGAAATTAAATCCTTAATTTTATTTAAATCCTTATAATAATTAAATAAGGTATAACCAACACCTGGTTCCTCCACATAGCCATCGTGATGACAGTAAATATAATGAACTGTATCCTTATCTCTATAACCAACTAAACATCTTGTACTCATATTATTTCTCCTTTTCTTCTATACCTTTAACACTTAGAGCTGATATTGAAATGTTATCTAATATATAATTGGAAACCATACAATAACCAACTAATTCTAATTCACCGTTTCCTGATAAATAAGGATAAATTCCTTCACCTTTATCTAAATGTTCCTTTAACATTCTTCCATTTGGAGTATCTAGTATATCTATATCTGCTTTTAAACAATTATCCTCAATATATAAATTTGTAATACAATGAGAGGTATTAGTTAGTGTTACATCTTCATTTCCAAGTAAGGTAAAAGTTCCAAATAAGTTGTGTAATTTTAGTCTTTCCTGTATTATTGGATTATTTAAAACATTATTTTCAATACATTCTGTAGTATATATTCTACCATTTCTATTTGGTTTATCCAATACCTCTACAATTTGCCCTTTTAGAGTTTTTAAAACACCTTCCATATAATTATTCCTTTTCTAATTTATAAATTTGTAATGATGGAACACCGTTATGACAAGGACAAATTAGAACTTTTTCAATTCCATATTCAGTTAATTTTTCTTTTAAATTTATGCAAAGTTGCATCATATCATCTTTTTTCATATTACCAACTTCAACCTTAATTAAATAGATATCCTCAATACTTAACTTTGTAAAATCAATATTGTTAAAAGAATATTCAGTATTAATTTCCTTTATTTCTCTTTCAGTATAATTCATATTAATTATCTCCTTTTATTGTCTCTTTTACTAGAAAATCAATATATGCTTTTTCAGCTATATTATTTTTTATATCTTTATGTGGATCTAATTCTATTTCTTCCTCTTGATAATTATTGAATTCCTCAATTTCAATAGGTTCAAAATTTTGTCTTTCAACACAAACGCATCTACTATTTTCAGTTTTAGTTAGATATTGTGGTTGAGAATGAACATGTCCAAATATAAAGAATCTCATAGTATTAGGAGCCATCCAAGCACTTGGTTCATGTCTTAATTCAAAGAAATCTTTTAATACTGTACCTCTTTTTCTAGGAACTATTTCAACAAACCCACAATCTTTATAGAAATCTTCAGGTAAAGTATCATGATTACCTCTAACGATTCTTTTAATACCATTTAACTTTAAGGTACAACATTTAATGTAATCCTTATTACCAAGTCCTAAATCACCTAAAAACCAAACAGTGTCGGAATTCTTAACTTTTTTATTCCACTTATAAATTAACATTTCGTCATGATAATCTAGTATGTAATATACTAAGGATTTAGTTTCTGTTTCAAAATCTTTTAAAACGTCTTCCTTAGTATATTCACATTCTTTATGTAAAACATTTTTAATATAGTCTAAAGTAGCATCAATTCTTGATGGTTCATACTGTAAAATATTTTTATGCCCGAAATGTAAGTCTGAGATAAAATATGTTTTACTCATATTACTTATCCTTTTTTACTTGCTTTTTCTTTGCTTTTGCTTTTTCTTTCTTTTCCTTAATTTGCTTAATATACTTAGCCTCATTATCAACATACTTTCTAAATTGAGTCTTAGAACCAAATAATTGATATGCTAATGCTAATGCCACACCTGTATACTTATCAAATTCATCACCCTCAGCAGTCTTAGCCATTGTAACTACCTTTGGATCATTTTCCTTATATTCCTTACCATCCTTATCCTTCTTAACGATAACTGGAGGTAAACCTAACTTATTACCTACTGTGGTAACAATACCTTCTTCCTCATTAATAACAATTTGAGTAATTTCTCTTGACTTTCCATCTTTTGTTAACTTAATCATTTTTTCTTCTTTCTCCTCTTCTTTTTCTTTATTATACATTTCATATTGGAATTCTATATCAGCTTTATTAAATGTAACAAAATCTTGCTGATCAGGTTCATAACTAATATCAATACCTTGCATTATTTTATCTAAATCAATTTTATCCAAACCATATTCCTTTAACTTTTGTTCCATTTCTAATTTTTGAATTTCACTTTCAAAGTGTGCTGTTGAAAGTGGTGGAATAGAACATATTTCATCTCTATGAGGTAAACAAAAATCACCATAAATTAAATCCCTTCTAGAATTGATAGTCATATCAGCCACAGATTCAACAGATAAATATTCTAATATTAAACATTCATCATCTAATCCAAATCCATGTTCAATGTTAGATAAAAAATTTAATCTATAATGTGTTAATAAATCTGGATCTCCGGATAAATGTATTTCAGCGTCTGCACTATATCTACCATCACTGTATAAATATTCCTTTAATTTTTCATCTAAATCTGTATTGCCACTTAATCTAATGGTTATATTTGCACTTTTATTTTCAGGTTGTTTAACAAAACAAGCAGGACCTAAATTTGATTGTGGTAAACATTGAATATTAATATTGGTAATTTCAAATGCATATCTATTATCTAGGAAATGATTAAAAGTAATATAATTAACATCTAAATCCAATAAATTATCTTCAGTTAGTTCATATAAATAAAATTTAGGTAAATGCATTAAATCCATACCTGTAACTGAACTACAAATATAACGACCATTATGCTCATTTCTTTCCATTATATAAATAGGAGTTGTTTTACCAATAATTTCGGCAAATCCACAATCAAATCCAGCTGCTATTGCTTTATTTACAAATATAGATGACATTTTAGGACATACTTTTATATAAAATTTTATATGCTTATCTAATTTATGTGAACGTATAAGTTCATTTTTTATTTGAATTAATGAATATTTTTGATAATAACTTGAATCATAGTTAGAATGACAAGTAGGACAAACAAGGTCACATAATTCATTATCATTAATATATTGATATAAATTACCTCTGATAGATACAATATCATCTTTATTTACTTGCAGCATACTTTTCAATCTCCTTTTCATAGAAATTAATTATTCTATCAGTGAAAACTTTATATAATTCAGTATTATGTCTAATAATTAAATTATGATTTACCCCTCTAAGAAAGCTTCTTTCCTCTTCAGTGAATATTTCATTGAATTGTTCACTTATTAAACAAATTCTTGCATAGGAATACTTTCTATTAATAGCATGTTCAAAATCTATACATAAACATTCGGAACAACAAGCATTATAGGTATAAACTTGAAGTCCAACTTTCTTTTTAATGTACGCCTTTAGTTTAAGTAAATCACTTTTTAATTCTGCTACTTTCTTTCTATTATTTTCCATCTCTATATAGTTTTTAAATAATGTAATTAAATTACTTTCCATTACTTTACCTCCATTCATATTTTATATATTATACAATACAATGAAACAAAAAAGCCATAATTTATATGGCTTTTTTAATATTTTTTAATGTTTGTTAAGGAGTAACTACTGTTACGATTCCTGAATCACCCATTTGATAAGTAGGTAACTTACCATCCCACTTTTCATACTTATAAACTTCTAGTAACTTTTCAGTACCCTTTTGTAATTCTTCTGCAGTTACTAATGTTTCATCTGGCTTATATAACTTAGTATATTGTGTACCATCGGTTTCTGTAGTTGTCACAACTGTCCAACCATTAATTGATGCTAATCTTTGAACTGCTATAGCTGCCTGCTTTTGACCTGCGTATAATGCTGTATCTGCTTCAATCTTTGCAACATCTTGGTCAGCTTGTGCCTTAATTCTTGCAACTTCTGCTTCTGCATTTGCCTTTTCTATAGCTGCTTCAGCTGCTGCCTTTGCATTTTCAACTTCAATTTTATGATTATTTTCAGCTAATGCTAATTCTTTTGCTTGATTAATCTTCTCTTCTTCTAACTTTTGATTAGCTACTGCTCTAGCTTCTGCTGCTGCCTCATAGGAATCACTAAAAGATAAATCTCTTAAATCTACTGAAGGAACAAATAGACAATAATTACCTGAGTTTACAGCACTTGCGATAGTTTCCTCTATATTTGCTTTAATAGTAGAACGATTTCTAACTGTATATTCTGCATCATTTTGACCAATAACTGATTTCATTCTATCAAATGCAACTGCTTCCATCTTAGATTCAACGCTTGATGTTGAACCATAGGTTGTTGCTAAATATTCAGCTTGACTCTTATCCACTTGATATTGAATAATTACATCTAAATCTACTGTTTGTGCGTCAGATGTATAAGCCTTAGTAACGATTTCAGTTGATTGAATCTTTGTATCATAATATTCATAATCATTTGTAAAGTACCAGTCCCAATAAACACCAGGTTCTCTAGCACATGTAACCTTTCCCATGTGTCTAACTACTGCAACTTCACCAGTGTCTACTTGATGAATATTACCAGGAATTAAAACTATACATCCTATCATTGCTAAGAATAATCCACCAAATATAAATACTGATATTCTAGAGGCATCATTTTCTTCTGCCTCACATTCTCTCCAAAATGTTAAACCTGCAAATATAAGAATAGCTAAACCAAGTAATATAAATAATGTTACCTTAATTGCCATTACTTAACTTCCTCTACAACTTCTACTTGATTTTTCTTAGCTTCCTTCTTTGCTAATCTTAATGTCTTTGCATCTGATTTAACTGTTCTTAGAAAATCATATCTTTCTAAGTTTGTCATTGTTGACCACTTATCTGAAGTCATTCCTTCAACATGTGGCATTCTTAAATTTCTTCCATTTCTTTTCATAAAAATATCTTCCTTTCTTTTTTACAATTTAATTATACATTATTATTTCCTGTATTTTCGGCTTTTTTATGTTTTTTAATAAAATATATTATAGGAAATTGCAAGTTAATTAAAACTAAAATTAAATTAAGAATTGCGGTAGGGTAGGTTGATGTCATAAAGCCATAAATCATACAACAAACACCACCCAATAAATTAAATAGTCTTAGCCATCGCATCTTTTTAAATAAGAAGGATATAATAACTAAACCCATTCCTAAATATCCAATTACTTCAATGTATCAGAGCATAATTATCACCTCTTATAATAAAATACAATGTAAAATAAAAAAATAAGGAACTTAATCCTTATTTCTTAAATATTCGTTTAATAAATTAAATAATTGCTCGTCAATTATATAATAATTTTCTTCATCGGGACCGAAATTAATTGCAACCGCACTATATTCCTTATTCATAAATATTGATTCATCTCTATTTTTCTCAATCCATTCTTTATGAACTGTTATTGAATCACAAGATTTTGTTTTTGTCTTACATTCAATAAGAAATAAATCATTTACTACATCGCCTTTTTGAAACATTGTTGCACCGCTATTAGCCGTCTGCTTTCCAGCAACGGCTTCTGCAACTGATTTTTCTTGTTTTGATGAATAATATCTAGTAGGTTTAGCGGTTTCTTTTCCAGTAACGTATTTAGCAAATTTTCCTGCCATTATTCCTCATCATCTTCTCTATCTGCTAGTTTGATTCTTTCTTCTTTATTTATTTCTTCAGCCTCTTTAAGAGTTAATGTTACTCCTTGATCCTCTTTTTCAATTGCAGCTGCTGTTTCTGCATCCAATAAATTACCTGAATATTGTCCTGAAGATGCAAGTTGAGCATTTAATGATAGTGTATAATTTTCAGTAAATTCTCTATTTGCTTTAAAATAGTCATATAAATCGGCTTTCTTACCTCTTAATTCCTTACCATCAGCATCTTTCATTACCTCTTTAGTAACTGGATCTAAAACTTCATATGTAACATTATTAATTCTCTTGATAATACCAAATTTTGTAGCAATATTAAACATATCAGCAGTTACATCCATATAAGCTTGTTTACCAGATTCATCAAACATATATGTTATAAATCCACCACCTCTAGTAGTTGGTGCTGTTTTATTTTTTAAGAAACTAAATGAAATTCTATAACCTGATGCTCCTTGACCTGTAGTAGCATTCTTTTCCTGACCTACCTTAGTTGAATTTTTTAACTCTTCACCTTCAGCATCTAGGAATTTTCTTCTACCAAATCTAATTCTAACACTTGCATAGAATTTAATTGCATCTCCACAAGGTTCATCTAAAATATCTGCACCAGTAAAGGTCTTACCTTTAATTCTTGTTTGATTAATAAATGCTAAATCAATATCATTAGCTTTAAGGGTAGGAATAATTTCACGCTGCCACTTATATAAGAATTTAGCAAGAGTTCCTCTCATACCATTATCCTTCTCAAATTCATTTTCATAATCAATAGAAGGAACTAAAGCAGGAACAGAGTCAATAATAATTAATGATAAATCGCTAATATTATTAGCCATATCAAGTAAAGTTCCTAAAATTATTTCTCCTGATTCACCTACATCTGGATTGTAAATATATAGCTTTTCAGGATCAAAACCATTAGCTTTAGATTGATATTCAACATCATAAGTATTTTCTGCATCTACATATAAAACAGATTTATCAGGATAATTTCTTAAATAATCTGCAATAATTGCACTCATTCCTGATGTTTTACCACAAGAGTTTAAACCTGAAATTTCAATAATTCTTCCTCCATGAGGTAATCCTCCCCATGTTGGATATGCAATACCTGGACATAAACTGCTAACTCTAACATATTGTGGAATTAAACTAGATTTTCTTAAAATATTATCATTTTTTCTTGTCTTTGCAAATGCTTTTGCATAATCTGCAAAGGTCATCTTTGTATTCTTTTCTTTTTCTGCCATTTAATATTTTCCTTTCTATTCTGTTACTTCGCCTGTTTGAGAATCATAATTTGTTGTATTACCACTATTCTCATAATTATCTGTTAATTTTCTATCACTTGCTCTAGAAATTAAGATACTTTTTAATGTATCTACAATTCTATGAGTTTCATCTAATTTTGTTTTAATTTGACTTGCAACTAGTTTATATAGTTTACTGACAACCTTTTCCTTATTAACAGATAATAAAGCAGTATTCTTTCTTTGTTCATTATTTCCTTCAGCTGTATTCCAAGCAGTAGCTTGTGCTTCATCTTGAACAATTTCAGCAACTTCTGCGGCAATATTTGTTTTATCTTTTAACTCACCTAAATCATATGCTAATAAAGATAACTTTAATTCAAGTCTTCTAATATCTTCATTAGTTAAATTATTGATATCCTCTTTAACTTGCTTTACCAGAATATCAATAGGTGAAGTATATTCTTTAACAATATCTTTTGCAAGGGAATTCATATCATTATATATATCATAAACTGAATTCATTGCATCTATCATTTTTTCTCTTAATTCAGACATTTAACTACCTCCGTTTAATCTGTACATATATTATACAATTATGCTACCTCCATTAATTCATCTATATTAGAAAATACAATTTTATAATCTGATTCCATATACACTCTTTTTTTGACTGAAGGAACTTCAATTAAATTATATTTTCCAACATGTCTTATTCCAATAGATTTTTCACCACTATTATATATCTTTTCAGCAACCTTAATTGGAACTCAATATATTTTATCCTTATCAATAAACCAAATTAGTATTCCGGGATAAACATTTTTCTTATCTTTATACTTTAATAATCTCTCATATTGTGGAATAGCGTCAAATGAAATTGATGCTCCTTCATGAGATTTACACTCTATCATAAATAATTTATTTTCTGCGGTAAATGCTAAAAAATCACAAGGATTTTGACTTACCTCTTTATAACCATTCATTTGGTCTTTTAATCTAAAAAGTCAAGTTCCAGGGTAGCATTGTATTCAGTTTTCTTTGAAAGCCTCTTCAAATGCTTTACCTTTATTGCTTGCCATTATTGAATTATCTCCTCTTTATTTTCTTCCTTGACATCAAAATCAGGACTATCCATTTCTTTGCTCATATAATCCATTAATTGCTTAGTCATAAGTTCTTTTACCACTTTTTTACTTTCAAGATATTTTACTTCTTCAGGTAATTCATATGAGCAACCTAATGGTTTACAGCCACAAAACATTCTTACAATAGCTGCAACTTCACTCTTGGTATAATACATTTCCTGATACCAATATTTTGCTTTTTCATCTTTATCTAATACAGTATTATAATATTTTAATCACGCATTTTGTTTTTCTGAATCAGGTATTTGATTAAAATAACATCAACTATCAAAATGTTCCATATTTTTGATATACAATACTGTATTAATATATTCTTCAGCTTCTTTTTTAGTATCAACTACTGACAACATAACTGCCGGATTATCCGATGTTTTGACACAATAGTATTTTAATTTTTTATTCTTAAACATTACTTCTTACCTTGTTTATCATTTTCTTGCTGAATTAATGCCGCCAGCATATTTCCATGATTAACTATCCTTTTATAAAAATCTCTTGTTACATTCAACTTAGCATCATAATAGCCAACTATTCTTTGATAGAAATCTCTACCTACTTGGTCTCCAGTTACAGTATCTGTATCAATTCACCCTATAATTCTATTATAAAAGTCTCTTACTGGTTTTCTATCCATCATATTCTAAAACAACTCCTCACCATAGTCTTCTAAATAATCTTTTAGATTTACAAACTGTTCTACTGCATCATCAATAGGAATAACTTCTGCCTTTGTTATTTTCTTTCTAAAATCATTTAAAAATTTTGTTACATCTTTAATAATTTTATCTTCATTGAAATCCATTGTAAATCTACATTGATTAAATACTTTTGGTAATAGTTCTACATCAGGTATTCTAGGACCTGAAGTTGCTATTGTGGTTATTCCTAATAAAGTTCTACAAATGTAATATCAAAACATTCCATCATCATTACTAGCCTCAATAGCAAAATCACCAATATTCTCTATATCTAGTTCACCCATATATGTTGGTGAACCATTATAATTAATTAGCATCTTTCTTTTCCTTTACTTTCTTTGCAGTAATACCTTTTTTCTCGTCATATTCATATTCAACAACATTACCTTCAGCATCAACTGGTTTGATATCTCCATTAAGTAAGCCGATGTTAAATTCAATAGTATCATTGATTGCTTTTAACTCTGGATCGGCATTAATTTCATCCATTAAAGTATGGGCTCTTTTCTTTAATGATTCTACATACATTTGAAGAACTTGTGTTTTTTCATCATCGGTTGCTGAATCAAATTCAGGAATAACCTCTAAACCATAATCACTTAACTGAATACCATCAAGCATTTCAATCATTTGTTGAACTACTTCACCATAAGCACCTTTGTATGATTCTGAATTAATATGTCCATCATATGTTTGATAAGCTACGTGAATATCATCAAATCTAGGAATAATATAATCCTTTTCACCAACACTAATATTTCTTTCTCTACTTAAATGTTGTCCTTTAGACTTACTAACAACCATTGGATTTAAAAATTCCTTATATTGATTATTATTAGTCTTAACTACAAATAATCTTAGATTCTTTCCAATTTGTGGAGCACATAAGCAAGCTAAATCTTTATTCTTTCTCAATTCTGTTTTAAGAGTATTGATAGTATCCTTAACTTCTTTTAGTGTGACACCACCTGTAATTTCATCTATTCTTTCATAATTTCCTAAATCTGTTTTAATTAGTGTTCCCATTAATTTTTATCTCCTTCTAAATAATTATCAAATTCTGCAGGAATTTCAACTATCTCTGCTTCCTTTTTCTTTTTACTTCTTGCGCTAGGTTTATTTAATTTATCCATAAATATTCTAGCTGTATCATAAACCAACTGAGCTCTTTCAAAATCTGCTAAAGCATCTTTTGCCTGCTCTTCGGTCATTTCACCTTTATTATAATATTCTGTAATATCTTCTAATATTCCCTTAATTTCAAAATATTGGGTTTCAATATCTTTAAAATATTGCTTAGCATCTGCTTTTGCCATATTAATATTCCTTTCATAGTTATATTTATTATAATAAATATACAATTTTTTACAAAATAAAAAAACCTCTTTTTACAGAGGTTTAAATGATTAATTTATTTTAATAAACATCTAAATTAATACTAATATTTAATTCATTTCCAAATTCATCAAATATTAATAATGTTTGACAAGGCTTACTAAATAATCTCTTGCTTAAAGCATATTGTTCAGTTCCTACAATAGAACCATTTACATATACTTTAGCACCTTGGAATGTTTTCATCTTTTCTGAATGAAAATGACCCATTGCAATATAGTCAATGAATTCTCTTGTTGCACCAACTAAATTCTGGAATGATGCATTATAATTTTCTAAATGGCCGTGAGCAAATGCAAACTTCTTACCATTTAGTAATTCAAATACACCTAATGAATCATCTAGATTATCATTAACAAATTCAATTTTTGTATTCTTTAATCTTTCTTGTAAATACCAATCAATTAATCTATAGAAATTTTCCTTTTCAATATGTTCATGTAAATTAGCAACTGCTCTTGAATGATTGTCTGTTACACTTCTATAAATAATTTCACAAGGTAATTCACATAAAGTATTTAATGCTTGTGATAATAATTCACTAGCTTTCATAATTTGTTCTACTACATCATATTGTTGTTCTAATCTAGCGCTAACATGAATTAAACCATGAATTAAATCACCTAGGTTTAAAATATTTAATCTAGTAACTTTTTGTCTTGCACAATATACTTTAACTGTTTCAGCTCATTCCTGTAATCTTGCTGCTGCTATATCTACATTATATTTATTATAGAAGTTTTCACATTCAACACCAATATGTAAATCAGATAATAAAGCTACAGCTTCAACCTCAGGATTTCTTACTGATTCTAAATAATCAGGTTCAATTTGAGGTAAACTATTTAATTGAGAAACTGTTTCCTTAATAGCATCTCTTAATACTTCAATTCTAGCTTCATCTCTAATAGTTTTACGATAGGCATTTAAAATATCTCTATTTTTAGTAATAATCTTATAATCTTCTCTAAATGATACTTCATCAGGTTGTTGTGAAATATCTTCTTTTTGATTCTTTACAAATTTCATTGTAGAGTCATCTTCTGGCTCTTCTAGCATTGCTTGATTTCGATATACTCAAACTCTAAATGAATCAGCACTCTTATCTAATCCTAAATAATCTACTAATTCCTTTCAGTTTCTTTGCTTAACTGGTAGTTCTCTAAATTTCTTTCCAATGCTTAATAATGTTACCTCATCATAATTGCCATTAAATGAGTCAACATACTGATAAAATTCTTCTTTAGTTAACATTAATTTCTCCTTTATTTTTGAAATATCAATTTATTTATACAATTTAATTTTCATTAATTATTTCAACTTCTTCAGGTTCTTCTAGATTGTTGATATCGGGATTATCAACCGTAGTATTTTGCAATAAACTTAAAATATCTTTAATTGCATCTACAACATTATCTTTATTTTCCCTATTTAAATCTGTACCTAAATTAATATTATACTGATTTCCAGAACTTTCTGAAGTTGTTGCCACCATTTGTCTTGCTAATGCCTTATCCTCTACCGCATCAACAACTTTTTGAGATTTTTCAATTTGTCCAGAAATTGTAGTTAAATATGCTAATAAATCTTGATTAGACATTTGATCAGGTCTTTTATCAAATCTATTAATAATTTCGTCTTCTACCTTTGATTGAGCATCTTGTAATTTTAAAATTCTTAATGCATTGGTTTTACTTTGACTTAAATTAAATAATTCAACTTGTTTTTGAAATTCATCTTTACTAGTAGCCTTAATTAAATCTGCAACAATATCCTTTTGATTTTTATGTAAATCCTCAGGCGTTAAAATTTCAGTTATTTCAGTAGCTACCTTGGTAATATCATAATTATCCATTTACATACCTCCTAACAAAGATTTTTATAAAGTTCATCAAATTTCTTTGCTAAAGTTGTATTTAATACATCTTCAAATAAATTTAGTTTCTTTTTAACTGTTTTAGTTACATTTTTCTCTAAATTTTCATTTGGAATAATTTTATATCTAATTTCTCCTGGAGTCTCATATTTAATATATAATGTAAATAAGTCAAAGAAATTAAATTCTGACATAGTTTTACCATCTAAAACATCTTCTTGAATAGTTTGACAAATACAATACATTACCTTATCATTTAATTTATCCAAAGTCTTCTTAGGAATTGTTGTTAAAGTTGATAAATCTTGATTAACATCTATCATCATCGGTACCTCCATAACATTTTTCTAAATTATTTTGCTTAATTTTAATTAACGACATTAAATTGGATAAATCAAATTTAAATTGTCCCTTAATTGTTCTTATAGTATTACATCTAAATATATAAAAGTTAATATCATTTAATCTTCTTACATATTCATTAATATGAACATTTAATTTCATATCCACCATTGCAGTCATCATTTGTTCTCTATTATAATTTTTATATACGCTTAAATCTTGAGCTATTTCATATAAATTATCTAAAAACATAATTAAAAGTCTACCTCTCTTTTAAATTCATAATCTTCTGCAATAGTTATAAACTTTTGATAAACTTCTAATAATTCCTCAACCTTAAATTCTGAATTAGCGTTAGTCATAGCCTTTAATCCTTCTTCTAACGTACCATTCTCTAAATATACGTGTTGGAATAGAATCATTCCTTGTAATACTAATCTAAAATCTCTTAAATTTGGAATCTTTATAGTAGTTCCACCAAAATATGATAGGAACTTACTTAAGTTATCTTTATCCAAAATATAGCATAATTCAGCTAATACTGAATATTGTGGATCATCTTTTAATTTATATAATGTAAATAATAACATTGAAAACGTATCTTCTTTATTTAAATTATTTAAAGATGCTTGTAATTCTGCTTTTTTCTTTTTATTAACCATTTTATTGTAACTCCTCTTGATCCTGACTATAAGTAGTAAATCCAGTTTTTATAACATCATCTATTGACTCATCTGATAAATCAAATCTACTTCTTCTATCGGAAATAACATTACTTATTATTCTCTTAACCTTATAAGTTAAAAATCTAATATAATCTTCCATATGATCCGGTAAATGTCATAAAATTACATTGGTATTATTCTTAGAATACATTCCAATTAATTTCTTTACATCATTCCTATATAATCTACTATTAGCTTTTTCTTCTACCTTTGTTCTTAATGTAACATTTTCTATTAAAGTTAAAACAACCGATATATAAATTCTCTTCATCATTGCCGGATCTCTACGATATGGACAAATTTTAGTAAATTGATCTCATATTTTATTAGGAAGCTCTTCCATAAATACAATTAATTCTTCTTGTAAATCTTTTAAATATTGTTGTCGAACTTCATCTCTTAAATTTTCCGTTAATTCGTCCGGATTTGAAATCATATCTGGCATAATAACACAAGAATACATCGATTGCTCAAATTGAACTTTATATGGATATAATACCGCTTTAACAAAATTTAAAACAGATTTAATTGGAACAACTTCTTTACCCCTACTTAATTCTCCAGCATGTTCTAATTTTTTTCTCATTATACAGAAAACTTCACAAGTTAGGAATAAAGCAAATTCATCATAATATTGATAATTATTTCCAAATAAATGCTGTTTCTTTGCAATTGAATCTATTATTCAATAAATATATTTTGTTAACTTATCCTCTTCTGTCTGAGTTGGACGCTGCACAAATTTTGAGAAATTGGTATCCACATAAATACACATATCAACAATTTTAAGACCTTTTGGTCTTTCAAAACTTGGATCATTTCAGCTCAATTACATCACCCTACTTATACCATTAATATCTTTTTCAATTATTAATTCCTTATCATATGAGATTTCTAACTCGTCTGCATGATGTGATATAATAAATAAGCTTTCAATATCATTTAACTTTTTTGAAATTAAGTTAATTACATTGTTACAACCATTACTATCTAGATTATCGAATATTTCATCTAAAATTAAAATGTTAGAACTGAATTGTAAATATTCTGACATCATATCCCTAATAGCAAATTGAACAATTAAATCAACTTTTTGCTTCTCGCCACCAGATAAATTTTCAAATGATTTATTCATATAGGAAATATCTATATTATTTCCATCTAAAACGAAATCTAATTTATCTGAACCAAAAATGTAGGTTGAATATTCTTTAGCTTTTTTATTTATGAAATTAATAATGTTTGAAAGTAAGAATCCTCTAAAATCTCTCTTAATTAAAGTGTTTAATTTGTTATCAATTGAAATTCTTGTATCGATTTTTACCTTCTCATTATTATTATACAATATTTCGTCTTCGATTTTTTTAAGGTTATTATCTATAGATAATAAGTTAAGTCTAGCAGCCTCTAATTTATCAGCATGATTCTTTTCTTGAACTTGTAATTCAGATAATTGTCTATTTAATTCTAAAATTTTACTTTCTTTTAATTGCTTATTTTGTGAATATAATTGAATCTTATCTTTTAATTCCTTATACTGTAAGTTAAGTTCAGCAACATCTTTAGTGTATTGGTTATTTATTTCATTTACATTGTTTCTATATAGAGTATCTAATGCAGTATTCTTTTTAATAATTTCAGCATTATCAGTGTTGTATATAGATTGTGCATTTGAAATACCTGTATTGTAGATATTCAATGCTTCATTCAATGCCTTTGTTTTAGAATTAGTTAATTCTAATAATTCATTTCTTAATACTCCTAATTCATTTTTCTTTGCAGAAGTATCAGGTTTAACTACACCAATTAACTTTTGTCCACAAGTAGGACAAACATCCTTAATACTGTCTAATTTTGTAATCTCTGAAGATAAGGAACTTATCTTAGCATTTAACTCTGATTCTTTACTCATAGTTTTGGTAGTTATTTCTGTTTTTGCAGTATTATATGAGTTGGTTAAATTATTTTTTGTCGTATTAAAAAGCGTACTTATTTCATTAGATTTTGCTAGATTTTTATTCTTTAAATCCTGATATTTATTATTCTCTAATAATAAAGAATTATTTTTTTGTGTATTTAATTCATTTATCTTAGTTCCTACACCTTCTAACTTGCTATTCGCTTCATTTAAGGTAGTTATAGTGGTTTTTAAAAGGTTTTCTTCATTCGCTATATTAGTTTCCACCTCAGCAATTAAACGCTTAAAATCAAGCGGTTTTTCTAGTTGCAATAATAAATTTTGAGTATCTGCTCTTTGCTTTTCATAAACAGATTTTTCTGAATTTTTAGCAAGTAAAATATCCTCAAAAGTACGTAATTGTTTATTATTTTCATCTAGTACCTTTGCAAGTTTATTCTTAATATCTTGAATCATAAAGTCAGATTTAGATAACTTCTCTAAAACTTCTTTTCTACCACTAGGAGTATTACCTGTAAATTTACAAGGTAATCCTTGTCCTAAAATAATAACTGAACCTAATAACTGACTAGTTAAATCAGGTAAATAAGTTGCTAAAATTGCAGTTGTCTCTCTAATACCTTTTCCTGATTTATCAACACCATTTACAGTTAATCTCATATCTGATTTAGGTGCTATAAATCTAGTAACTTCAAACTTATTTTCATCAACCGAAAAAGAAAGACTTACATAACATAAATCTTCGTCAATAAAAATATTTTTCAAGTTAGATTTTAGACCATTAATAGTTTCACCAGTTAAACATCAGCAAATTGCAGAAGATCAGCTAGATTTACCAGCACCATTACTTAAAGCATTATCTAATGGATTGTGATTTATACCTCTAACTAAACAATAATCTTTATTTTTTAAATTAATTTCAGAATGACCATAACTTAAAAAGTTATGTATTACAACTCTATCAAAATCAATATACATATTATCCTTCTACCTTTCTATAAGTGATAATAATAACTCTTTTTACGCTAAGAGCTTTTTGAAGTTTAATTTCTACTCTTCTAATCTTAGATTTATCTAATTCGTAGTTCAATCTAATAAAGGTAGAATTACAACCTCTTGCAACATCATCATCAATATAATAAATTAAATAATATTTTCTCATCCTTTCTTATCCTCCTATGCGGCTATTATTCTATTTATCTCCTCTAAAACCTCTTTTGCATTTCCTAATTGTGCAATACTAAAAGTTTTGAATTGTTCCAAGTAATCCATATCGTTTAATTTTACTAATAATGCTTCACTGTCAACTTCACCTAATTGAACTATTCTGTTTAGTTTAGATTCTACTATCTTATTATTGTTATCAATAAATTCTTGAATCTTTTCCTTCATATGAGGTAAATAATTTATTGAAATTATAGCATTATTACCAATATCATTTAATCGTAATAAATCTTTCTCTGTTTTAATTTCTAATTTATAGAAATTAAATGCATAAGGATTTTCAATAAAATCAATAGTAATTTCATTATTAACTACTTCTAAAATTATAACTTGATGTTTATATCTAAAAGCATCTTCCTCAAATACTTTACCAGATAAATTTCCTAGATTGAATCCATTTCTACAAATTTGATCTCCATTATGAACATGTCCATTTAAAAATAAAGAGCAGTTATTTTCAATATCATCTAAATCAATACCTATGGTTGTAGTAATAGGACCATATTTAATTCCTTTAACATCATTATGACTTAAAACTATAACTTTTGCAGTTTCAGGAATATCTAAAATTTTTCTATATTCAGCAATAGATAATCTACTATCATCTTGAATATAAGGTATATAAAGAAAATAAGTATTAGTATCGATTTTTTCCTTTTTAAATCCTGATACAATTTGTCCAACATTCTTTAAAACATGAACACTATTAAAAGATAGGTCCTTAGTTGAAGCATCGTGATTACCTACAATAAAAGAATGTGGTATCTTAGCCCATTTTAACTCATTTAAAGCTGTGATTTGTTGACTTGTTAGGTCTGGTTTATCGAAAAAGTCACCTAAACAGATAATCTCATCACAACCCTTTTCAATTGCTAAATTCTCAGCTCAGTTAACACTATTAATTAAATTTTCTAATCTTATTGAATATTTCTCACCAATACTTCTAATTATTGATGAATATGTACTTCAATGTACATCGGTATATAAAAGATATTTCATACACAAAAATCCTCCAAAACTATTTATTTACATAAATATACATTTAATTTGTTCCAAAATATTCACACTAAATTATATAGAATTAAAAAATTAAAAGGAGAATATTATAATGACAAAAATTAATGTAAAATTAGATTTAAAAGCAAAGAAAACAGTTGAAAAAACTGCTAATTTTGAAGGAGATACTCCTACTGGTACTATTGAAATTACAGAAAATGGTGAATATGATGTTGCATCATATGCTAATGCAAATGTAAATGTTGAAGATGTACCTGCTGTAGTTGAACCTGTTACAGTAAATCCTACTACAAGTCAACAAGTAATTGAACCTAAAGAAGGTGTAGATGGATTTAATAAGGTAACTGTTAATGCAGTTGATGATAGTATTGATTCTAACATTATTGCAGAAAATATTAAAAAGGATGTAACTATCTTAGGTGTTACAGGTGAATTACAAACTTTTGAGGCAAACAAGGTTTATAATACATGGAAAGACTCTCGAACAGGAGAAACTAAAATTCAAACTGTTCTTAACCAAACTTTAAGCTATTCTTATTATAGCTATGATGGTAGCGAATTAAGAGAAGAAAATCTTTCTTATGGCAACCTTTATTACTTTGATAGTTCTAGTCTTAACCTTGTTGAAGGACTTGAGACTGATCAATATTATTACTATCAAGGAAGTGGACAGTTTGAATCAGTTTCATTTAATTATCAGGAAAATCACTTATATCTTTGGTGTGATAATTCAGGTACCTACATGATGAATGATTTAGGAGAAATTGACAGTTCTGGCCAACTTATAGAGGTAGATTATTTTGGTGGTACTAGTGAGGATCGTGCAACCGTACTTTTAAATGAAAGTACTAATGAACCAATTTCACTTGACACTGACTCAGGAAATTATCCTTTCAATAAGGTAGGAGATACAGTAACAGTAGGTTATGAAGGCCGTAAATACGAAATAAAATTAATTGAAATTGAAGGCTAATTAAATAAACTTAAATTAACATATGATAAAATACTTTGTAAGAACAACAGGTAAAAGAAAATTAGATAGTTCGTATTCTCAAATAGAATATGAACTTCTAATTGATACCAAAGGTAATTGTGGTAAGGCCTTTTTAAAACAATTAGAATATGTAAATGACTTTGATGCAGTTCTTTTGGAAGATGATTGTATTCTTTGTAATAATTTCAAACAACGTATAGAAGAAGTAATTAGCAAGCATCCTACGGATATTATTAATTTTTTTAATAGACCACTTATATGGAGAAGGGAAAGTTATTTAAGAGGTTTCTGCTATAACCAGTGCACATATTTTCCAAAAGGAATGGGTCATAAAATAGTTGAAACATTTGCTACTTTAAATATTTTAACTCATTCTGCAGAAAGAATTCTTCGTGAATCGTTGAATAAGCTGAATTTAAAATATTATGGATATTATCCATTTTTAGTCCAACACCTGGATGATGGTTCTTTAATGAATCATGATTTATCTTACAAGCGTCGTAGTCCTTATTTCATAGAATATCTAGAGGAATTAGGAATTTCTTATGAAGAGGCTAAATCAAAAGAAAATAAAGAAAAACTAATGTCTTTAATGGAGGAAAAATTTAAGGATATAGACAAAAATAAAAACCAGTAATTAACTGGTTTTTTTATTTTCTATTTTATTAATTGCTTTTGTGCCTCAACGAGTTGCAGTACCTTCTCCTCATCAAGAATCATATCAGTCACTACTAAATCTTTTACCTTTCTTACTAGCAATTCTTTTATACCAATATCTAACAGCACTTGGAATACCTACAACAAATATGTAAAATGGTCCAAAAATAATATTTTGAATAGTATGACCAAATTCATGTTTTCTTGTATGGTCAAACCAATAATGATTAGTTTTAGAATAGTTTCCACATAAAGCACAAGCACCTAATTCTAATCCACCTCAATTACCACCAATTTCAATTATTCAAGAATAACCATTTTTATGAAATGTTGCTTTCTTTTTCATAAAAATTAAAATGACTAATGAAACTAATAAACCTATAGAGGTCATTAAACTACCTCAAGTTAATTGTAAAAATCAATATCCAATCTTTTTCATTAAATTATCTCCTTATTATAAATCGTCTAGCAGAGTCAACTAATTCAATGGTTGGTTTTAACATGATTTGTTTTGGCTTATAGTTATTTACAAAAGCATCCATTATGGCATCATGATTTTCAGGACCCATCCATTCATTTTCTTTGCTAAAATCCTTTCGATTTAATTTAGTTCAATGACTGAAATAAGGACATAACTTTTTTGCTTCATCAGGTTGATTTGGAAATGTTTCACTAAAAATACACCAATGGCATAAAGGAGTAGGATTAGGTTCAAAATCACCTGTCTCAATTTCAGCTAATATTTTATCAATTTTCTTAATACCTCTAGCAATAAAACCTTTTGTGCCAGCAGGTTGTTTTAAATCACATAAAGGTAATTCATAAGCACATTCAATATCTGAAGTTCCATAAATTTGTTCTGCAGCTAAACTATAAAATACAAATTGTAAAGGTGTAGCTAAATCTTCTTGTTTTGCGGGTTGAGCTCAAGTCTTAATATCTTCAATATATATTTTACCTGTATTTTTATCTCTAAACACTCTATCTATAAATCCATGAAATAAATAACCGTGAAAATCTAAATTAAATTCTTGTTCAATACCTACAATTTCTAAATTAGGATTTCTCATTATATAGTCATATAATCTAAACATTCCATTATTTAGATATTCGCTAATTTTTTCCTCATAATTTCTATCAGATTTGTCTTTTTCGAATCATTGTTCTGGATACTTTTTCTTTAATATATTTACTCCATAAATTTTTTCTTTATCATCGTTAATTTCATATAATAGTTTTATTATTTCTTTGCTATCTAATTTCTCATTATTTTTAATCTTTTTAGCTACTGTTTCTTCAATATAATGAATTAATGTTCCAAAATCTGTTGCAATAGCAGGAGAATCTACAAAATGATAATCTTTATATATTAATTTATATTTATAATGGCAACCTTCAAAGCATTCTAATTTTGAGTATGAAAATTTTTCAGCCATAGTTAACCTCCGTTCAAATATATTAATTATACAATTATCCACTAAATTATTTATAGGAAAGGAGAATGATTAATGATAGTTGCAAAAATAAACTTTCCAAATTTTGTTAAAAATAATACGGAAAGAGAAGATGATTATTTAGAAGTATTAATTAATTGTTCTTTATCCATATTAGATTTATACAAGAAAGCAAATAATAGAAGTTATAGAATTAAAAAACAACGATTAAGATTAATACAACAAGGAATATTAGAATATTTTAATGTCGATGTTGATATATTTAAATTAATACAATTTATCATTAAAAATCTAAGATATTCAGATGACAAGAAATTTGTTATGTTAGATGATAATATTAGATATAATAATGTTAAATTAGAGACTTTAGCAAAATTTATAGCAGTAGGTTCTGTTGGTAATACTAGAAGCACATTTTTTAAAGAATGTTTTGAATTAGCAAATAGTATAGCAGCAGTTAATTTATTCACTGCAAGATGAGGAGTGTTATAATGGCAATTTCAATGTATGATGACGCAATCATTAAAAAATTTAAAAAATGATTTCCTAATGAAGATAAATTAAAAATTTTAAAGCCAAATGAAGTTAGTAGATTATGGAAAATAAAGGCTAATGAAAATAATGATAAACCATTAACATTACCTTTAATTGCAATTTCAAGAGACCCAAGTATTAGTATTGATATTCCAGGTAGAAGAAATTTAAGTTGTAGCGGTGTTAATTTAGATGGTTCTGAAATGGCAACATTACAATTAAATGCAATTCCTATTAATATTAGTTATCAAGTAGATATATATACAGATACATATGAAAATGGAGATAATTATTTAAGAGAAACAATATTTAATATTGTAAACCATCCTAAAATGAAAGTATTAATACCTTATAATGGAACTAATATTAAACATGTTGCTTATTTATGGTTGGAATCAGATATTACAGATAATAGTGATATTCCAGAAAAGAAATTCCCAGATCAATTTACAAGATGAACTATTAAGTTATCAGTTCATGATGCTTTCTTCTTCAGTGTACCTGAGAAGACAAATGCTCATTTACTTGGTGTTCAATTAGAAGTAAAAGATGTTCAACCTGGTGATGAGATTATTACTACAGAATATGATTCTACATCTAAAGAAAATGACGATGAAGATGATGATGAAGATTAGGTATTTTATTAAAATTATAAAATACTAAATTATATGAATTATAATGATTAATTTATGGTAGGAAATTACTACTAAATTATTTATAATAAAAGAAGAGGAGATAGAAATATGCCAAGAGTAAATATAAGAGAAATAGATAATACTGGTTCTGGTAGTCGTGGTTATATTGAAAACATAGCATTACTTCCTGCATTAAAATTAGAGGGTTATGATGAAGATGATACTCTAATTACAGTTGATGGTACTTATACTACTTTAGCTTCATTTGAACAACAAGTAGAAAAGGTATTTAAAACTATTGAAATTGAGTGGGATGATCCTGAAAAGTATAAGGATGAAATAGCAGCTCAAACAAAGTTAGATGCTATTAAAGATGTATTCATTCAGGATAAAGGTTATGCAATGGCTCATATGTTATTAAGTTATGGTTTACCTATTGATTATAAAGGAATCTATAATTTAGATGTTACATATTTAGATAGCGGTGAAGAATATGCAGTCGTTAAACCAAATATTTCAGAATTAGAAGGTAGCGAAATAGTAAAAAATCTATATAAGGATTATAGTGATAAAGGAAAATATGATGGTAAATTCATTTTACCTCCATATATTGATTTAGATAAGGAAGAACCATTAGAAAGAGATCCTGATACTGGTAAGCTAGTAAAAGGAATTAATGAGAGATTTATTATTAATGTGGATCAAAGAGCAATGGAATGTGCTGGTAATAGAGGCGATTCTTATGCATTAATTTATTCACCAAATTATTTAAAAACTTCTAGTGCACCTTCTAAGGGAAAACAAGGTATTAATGAATGGATTCAAGATAATTTTAATGAAATTGCAGGAACAATAATTCCTAGACCTGCTATATCTTGGTCAGTAAATGAATCTGTTGAGCTTTATGGTTCTTATGGTACCCACTATAGAGCTAATATTATAGTGCCTAAGTATAAGATTGTATCACCTTATGCATATATTCCAGATAATGCTGAGAGTGGTGATGAGGATTATGTAGAAGTAGAATATACATTTATTAATTCAACATTCCCTGGATATTTATATTATTTATTATGTTATGCAGTTAATACAAAAACAGTACCTGATTGGTTTGCAATTTCTGGTGCTGAAAAAGGTTCTGGTCCATTTGCAATTAAATTAACAGAACAATTTGGTGATGCTGATATTGATTTATTCCAACCAAGAGATGCTGGTAAAAAGAATATTAATGTAGAACATATTGCAACTAATGCAATTTGTAATATTAGACCTTATGGTAATGTTGTTTGGGGTAATAGAACAATGCATCCATTAAATGTTCCAGCAAATGGTTCTAGCGATGAAGTTCAATTAGTAGCATCAGATTTCTTAAATATTAGAAGTTTATGTTGTGATTTAAAGAAAACAATTTATAGAGCTGCTAGAAGATATACATTTGATCCTAATACAGATGAATTATGGTTTAACTTTAAATCAATGATTACTCCATTATTAGAAAAGATGAAGTCTAATCAAGGTATTAGAGATTATCAGTTTGTTAAGGTTGCAACTAAGAAGAGAGCATTATTTGCAGCAAAAATTATAATTACTCCAATTGAAGCAGTTGAAGATTTTGATATTACAGTTCAATTAGATGATTCAGTTGAAGTAGGACAAAATTAATAAGGAGATGAATAGAAGATGGCAGATACTAATAAATTAGGAACTTATCATATTTCATCAGATTTACAAAATTATGAAACTGCAAGAAGTAATTTCTTCAGTTTAATAATTGAAGGATTAAATGACTTATTATATCCTGAATTCAGTTATAATGGTGAAAATCCTGCTAATCAGTATGTTACTGGTGGAAAAGATATTAAGAAGAAATTAGCAAAAGATGTTATTAAATTATCAATTAATAAAGCATTTGCTCCACACTTTAGTTTAGGTGTTATTCCTATTCAACGTGGTAACTCAGTTGTAAAATTCGCAGATACACCTACTTGGGATGATAATAAAACATTAGAATTTCAAGATTTCGTAGGTCTAGAAACTAAAACAGTTTTAATGGCTTGGCAAGCATTAGCTTATGATGTAATGACAGATACTCAAGGTAGAGCTGGTGATTATACAATTAATGGAGTTGCTAGACAAGGTTATAAAAAGAATTGTGTATTAGTTGAATATACACCTGATTTCCAAGTTGTTAGATATTGGAATTTAATTGGTTGTTGGATTAGTGCAATTTCTGAAAGTGATTTCGACGTTACTCAAGGTGGTAATGGAGGAAGACAAATTACTTGTACATTCCAATATGATAGAGCAGAAATGCATATGAATGATGATAAATGGGACGAAGAATCCTAGTTTCTATATAATACCTCCTTTCTTAAAACCTAGATTCATTTCTAGGTTTTTTAATTTGTTTAAATTATTTAATAAAATTAAATAAAATTAAAACTAAATTATTATGAAAGGAATGGTTAAAAGTATGAATAAGAAAAAAGATATTTTAGAACCAAAAAAAACGGTAGGTGTAATATTATCAGAATCTATTTATGATACATTACAAGAAATGTCCGCCGATTATGGTGCAAGTGTCAGTACTGTTATTAGAATGATTGTGGTAGATTATATTAAACGTTATAAAAATTATTCAGTAATTAATATTGAAGAAAGAAAGGAAGAAAATTAATTATGGCAGATTATACAATTGCAGAAGAATATGAATTACCTTCTAAAGGACAAATTTATGCAATTCCATTTGATGGTAAAGTAAAATTAAGAAGTATGACAGTTCAGGAGGAAATGAAAAGACAAAATCAAGGTAAATCTTTAAACAAAACTTTATGTGAAATTATTGATGATTGTTTACTTACAAAATTGCCTATTTCTTGTTATGATTTAGCAGTTCCTGATTATGAATATTTACTTCATAAATTAAGAGTTGTTACCTATGGAGTGGATTATAAAATGATTGTTGGTTGCCCTCATTGTGGTACTCAACAAACAATTAAAGCAAACCTTGATGAATTAGCTGTTAAAACGGTTAATTTGGAGGAATATAAAGCTTTGTTATCATTTACTCTACCTGTATGCAAAAGAGAGATTAAACTAAGAATTCCAAGTTGTAGATTACAAGATACAATACAGGATAAGGTAGAAGAATTTAATGAACAAATAATAAATTCTGGTAGTGATTTTAAAGGTGATATGTCTCCAGTATTTACATTAGAAACAATGATTGAATCTGTTGATGGAGCTAAAATGTCTTATATTGAATTACAACAATTAGTTAAAAGAATGTCAGCAGCAGATTATAATTATATTATTCAAAAAATGGAGAAAGTAAATACCGCATTTGGTTTAGATAAGAAAATAGATTTAAAGTGCAATAAATGCGGAGGTAAATTTAGTACATTTTTTCGCTTCACCACAGAATTTTTTAGACCCTCAATTGACTAAAGATGGAAAACCTTACGGTCCAGAAAGATATAGACAATTAATTACAAATTGTTATTTAATATCTAAGAATTGTAATACATCTTATGTTGATGTAAGAGATAAGATGACTCCTTCTGAAATGATTCAAATCATGAAATTAATTAATCAAGAAATTGAGGAAAAGAAGAAGTATTATGAAAAGATAAAACAAGAAAGAGAAAATAAGAAACAAAATAGAAGATAGTTTAAATTTAAACTAAATTATTTATATATAAATAATTTTCAAAGGAGGTATCCTTAATGGCAAATCATAATATTGAGGCTATAATGGGATATGATGATAGTAAGGAAGCTATTAGAGAACAATATTCATCAGAAATCAGAAATAGCATAGATTGAGATAAAGGCGTTGCCAACGCAGAAAAAATTAGTGATATCTACAAAAATATTCTAGAGGATATGAAAAAACTTTATAATATTGGTGCAGAATCCTCAAGAATAATGACCGACTCAGCTATAAAAGTTGGTGAAGCAGTAAATAAGGCAAGATATGGTGTTCAAGAAGCTAAAACTGCTAAAAATTCAACTAAGCAATCCTATTCCACAGCGATAGCTGAAAATAAAGGAGATGCTAAAACTAGAGATAAGTTAAGAGCGGATCAAAGAAAAAATGAGTTAGAGGCCAATAAAAAGTTTAATGAAGAACAAATAAAAACAATGAAGGCCACCTTTGGTAATATTGCTAATGGTATTTTTACTGCTAATTTTTCTGAATTATCCGATGGATTTAAGGCTTTAAAGGCAAATTTAAAAGATGTGTCAGATTATTATGGTGGACCTTTTAAGGCAATTAATGTTGGATTAGTAAAAGGTTTAGATAAGGCAATTAGTGGATTAAGTAAATTTACTAAAGGATTAGAATCAACAATAGAATCAATTGCTGGTTATAAAACTGCTTGGGATACTAGACTATTTGGTTCAGATAAAGGACATACCTCTATAGCAGATTTAGTTAAAAGGAATTTAGCTATATCACCTTATGTAAAACAAGAAAAGGTAATGGAAAACTTAAATAAAGCTATTAGTGAAGGTGTTGCATATAACGTAGAACAAAGAGCTTTCCTATCTGCAATTAGCGATAGTATTGCAACTACATTTGATGCATTTGATACCACATTAAGAGATTTAGTAAGAGTTCAGCAGGCTGATTCTACTGCTTATCGTTTAGGTATGGAAGCAAGTTTGAATCAATATTTAAATGCGATGTTTGAAACAACAGAGTATTTAAGTGGTGTTAGTGATACAGTTACATCTAACTTATATCAAGCAACATCATTATTAGATGCATCTAAAGCAATAGGTTATGAATATCAAGTTCAAAAATGGTTAGGTGCTTTATATAGTGTTGGTATGAGTTCAGGTGCCGTTGGAAGTATTTCACAAGCATTAGGTCAGTTATTATCTGGTGATATTTCTGGAACTGATTCAGGTGCAGGTAAGTTATTAGTAATGGCTGCCGCAAATTCAGGATTAGATTATGCTAAACTATTAACCGATGGTATTAATGATTCTGATGTAAACCTATTATTAAGTTCAATGGTTGATTACTTACAAGAAATTGCAAGTGATAACAAAGTTGTTCAATCTCAAATGGCAAATATATTTGGATTGCAAACTTCAGATATTGAAGCGGCAACTAACTTAGCAGGTTCAATACAAGATATTTTTAAAACCAATTCTAATTATTCATCTGCATCTGCATCAGGTATGTTAGATTATATGTTAAGTACTGTTGGTTCTCGTATGTCATTAGCACAAGAATTAGAAAATTTAACATCTAACTTCAAATATACATTAGCTGAAGGTATTGCTGCAAATCCAGCACTATATAATATATTAACTATTGGTGATTTATTAGAGGAAACCGTTGGTGGTATTAATATACCTACTGTATCAGTATTTGGTAATAGTGTAGACTTAGAGGCAACAGTTGCAGATGTTTTAAGAGCCACCGCATTAGGTGGTAGTTTATTAGGAGGTATTGGAGCTATATTTTCTGGTTTAGGAGATATTGGTAATGGATTAAATAATGCCTATAAACAATTTTCAGCAAATAGTAATTCTAATGTAACTATTGGTGGTGGTGCAATGGGTATGAATAACCTTGGAAACACTACATCATTAATGTCAATGAGTTATAATGCTAATACCTCTGGTGATGATTATATGGCTGCTAATAATGCAATGATTAAAGATACAAAGAACGAAGCCTTAGTTGAAGCTGAAGATAATAATGAACATAAAACTATGGATAATATATGAGATTTAAATAATCAAATACTTACACTATTAGATGATGTAATAAATAATAACTCATCTGTTAGCGTTAAAATTAAAAACTGAGATGAAAGTCCTTGGAATACTCAAACAATTTAGGAGGTAAGATATGATAAAATTTGGAAGCGACCATATTATAGTGGGATTTATTAAAACCTTATTAAGCGATTATAAATTACCTACTCCACAAGTTTATAACTATGAAGATAATGACTACGCAATTAATGGTCAATTATATATAAAAGATGATTATGTATGTCAATATAATGAAAAAATTAAAGATTTTGTTCAGTTATTTAGATTTGAAGCTAATAGTATTCCTAATAATTACTATAAAAAGTTAAAATTTACAGGAATTAATTATGATTCCCATACTCATGAATATTTAGGGGAATATTTAAGATTTATTAGAGATTATAAAGGGGTAAATTTAATGCCTTTATATAATTGTTACAGTAATAGCTTTCCTGATGATTTATATACAGAAATAGCATTTGACTCAGGTAAAACTGATGAAGATGAAAATAAAATATATATAACTTATATAGAAGATTCCAATGACCCTAATTATAAAATAGTTATGCTGCCAGTAAAGGTAGATCAACTTTATACCGTAGCTATTGATAGTTCATTACCATATGAAATTTTCTGTGGATTATATAATACAAAGTTATTTAAAGGTACCGATAATGAAAATCTTTTAAAAAGTACTTTCCAAAAATTAGGTTCTGGTGTATTTAATTCACCTATTTTATATGATAAATTAAGTTATAATAATTTAAAAACTAATGTTTATAAATATGCTAAAAGATATGAGAATTCTTTAAAATTATTTATAAAATTACCAGCAAATAACAATTCTAGTATTGTAATTTTAGAAGGAAATTATTTAAATTATAATGATTGATATAATCCTTATTTTAATGATGAGATTACAGATAAGGAGCCAGAAATTAATATATTTAAAAGAAAAAATAATAAATCAGTTTTAAATATAAATCCTGATTTTGAAGATTGTGATATTAAACCTGCAGTTAAATATGATAATTTATTAAAGTCATCACTACAACTTTTACAAATGAATACCAATATAAGTTATCCATTTGCCGATAGATTAGTAGAATATTTAGTGGATAATGCAATTACTCCTATGGATAATATATCTGAAAATATTAAAAGATTACAATGGTTATTATTAGATAGATATAAGGAAGGTAAACAATCTTCAGGTATTCCTTCAATTGGTAAAAACTATGGTATCTGAGATGATAAATATGTAGCAGTTTTATATAAGTTAGCAATAGAAGAAAACTTATTAGATACAAAAACTGATATATTAGGTTATGTAGATAAAGACATTGAAGCTAAAATAGGTAATTATGTAAATTTACAAGAAAGAGAAGGTAATTAACTATGGCAAATATTACAATGGATGAATATTGAGGAAGTTTAAAAAGACCTCTTCCTAATAATTACATTTATATTTCACACTTAAAAGGGGAAATTTCTGGACATTATGATAGTTCAGGAAACAATGTAATTGAGGATCCTTATTTCATATTACCAACTTATCCAGATACTATTAATGATCAGTTAAGTTCAACTTTTAGTGAAACTAGTGCATTATCAAGATCCGCACCAGTTTATACATATTCAAATTCAGGTCCTAGAAAGGTTCAATTCACATTTAAATTTCATAGAGATATGATGGATGAATTTAATGAAGGTGTTAGTAATTATAAATTAGGTGAAGGTGAAGATTATGTTGAAGGATTAGTTCATTGTTTACAAGCAATAGCAGTTCCAAGATATAATTTAAGTAATAAGTTAGTTGAACCTCCTTTAGTTGCGGTTAGAATTTCTAATGATATATTTATTAAAGGTATTGTAAATGGTGGAGTTTCAGTAAACTATGAAAAACCATTATTATATCCTGATGGAAGATATGCTAATATGACTGTTTCATTTGAAGTAAGTGAAGTTGACCCTTATGATTCAACAACAATATTTAAAAATGGTTCTTTTAGAGGTGTAACTCAATCAATGAAAAAAGGATTCCATTTAGAGGAATAAGAGGTAGATTATTATGGATGTTTTAAAGAATAAAAGTTATGGAAAATTTGACTATATTTGTCGTCAATCAGATAGACCATATTTTTATCATACCTTAGATAATAAATATATTTATGGTCTAGGATCTAATATGAAAAAAGATGCTCCTTATACTTTATATAAGGTAAAAGAAACAGATACATTGGATTCTATTGCATTAGATTTTTATAATAATCCTACCTTATTTTGAATTATTGCTTATTTTAATGATATTCAAGATTGTTTAGATGATGATTTATTTGAAAATTATCCAGTTTTAAAAATTCCTAATTATGCTAGTATAGAATTTGGAGATGAGAGATAATGCCTGTAAATTTTAATCAAAATGCAGCATCTCTTTTAAGTTCAACATATAGGGTAGAAATACCTTATATTAGAGTTCAAATAGGTGATTATAGTTTTGGTGGATATGATAAACAATATTTAAATGAAACCACAGAACAAGGTTTTTATAAGAAAGCAAATATTCAATATCCTAATTATATTCAATCATTAAATATAACTAAGATAAATGGTAAAGTTAATCAATATGAACTTGTATTCATTTATACCATAAGACCAGGGGATGATCCTAATTTCTTTGAAAAAGTATTTTCAAGGGAAAATAAACGACGTAAGATAATTTTTAGTTATGGAGATATGGCTGCCCCTGAATATGTTTATAAAAATGAACAAGCTATAATAACTAAAGTAGGTAAAAGTTTCGATTTGGCTGGAGCAAAAATAACATATAATGTTTCTGCTATATCGTCAGCTATTTTAGGTTATTCAGGTTCTTATACCTTTGGAGGATATACTAAAAAACCTAGTGATGAAATTAAGTGATTATTGCAACAAAAAGACTTAGGTTTATCATCATTATTTTATGGTATGGCAGATTATGCAAGAGTTGAGCAATTAAACTTAATTGCATCAGATGATAAAGAGGTATATATTCAAAAAAAGGTAAATATTTCAGTTTTAGATTATTTAACTTATCTAGTATCTTTAATGGTTCCAACATCATTATATTCGAATAAAAATCAAACTCAAACATTTTATATTTTAACAATTCATGATGAAGCGGAAAATGAAGTTATAAATAATGTTAGCACTAGAGTTTTAGGTGGACCTTATTTTAAAATAACTGCGGTTACTAAAAATATGAAACATCCTGAGGCATATGAGGTAACTCTTGGTTATCCTACCGCTACAATAGTAACTGGATTTTCTATTGAAAATAATGAAAACTATTCAATTTATTTTGATTATCAAGAAGAATTAAATAATAAGGAATATGTAGAGAGAATTAATGATAAAGGTGAAATGGAAATGATTTATTCACCAGCTATTACCTCAAAAAATGAACAGTATATAACAAGGGCTAATGATGTTACTTGGTGAAGTAAAGCAACACAATATCCTATTAATGCAACATTAACTTTTAAAGGATTATTAAGACCAGCATTACTAATGGAATATATTAATTTAAATATTATATATTTTGGTAAAAAATATATGGATTCAGGTTTATATATTATAACTAAGCAAGTGGATAGAATTGATGGTAGTGGATGTAGAACAACATTAAATATAACTAGAGTTGACAGTCCTGATAGTATGGAGGTTTAATTATGATTCAGAAAGGTATAATAACACAATTATTACTTGAAGAAAATAAAGTATCAGTTAGAATTCCAATATTTGAAACCACAGGTAGTCAAGAGGTTGTATTTGATTGTAATATAATGATTCAACCTGGTATGGTAACCGGTTATAATGTAGATGATGTTGTTTATGTGGATTTTGAAAATAATGACTATGAACATCCTGTTGTAGTTGGTAAATTATATACAGGTAATAATAATGTATCTCAATCTGCATTTTTAGGAAATGCAATTAATGTTAATGGTAAAGCTACATTTTCAAGTGATTTTCAAGTTGGAGATATTAATTATACTGATTTATATGCAACTGTTAATGAATTAAAATTAGAAAAAGAGGCTAATAAGTTATTAGATTTAAAATTATATCAGCATAATATTGTTATGATGTCTAATGATACTCAAGATTATGTATTATTTAATTTTATTAATCAGATAAGTACCGCTATGGATTATTCAGAAGTAAGAGAGTGATTATATGATAATGGTTTTACTGGAGAATATAATGATGAATATCATTATTTAAAAGCTACTGGTAGATGTTCAGCAGATTCATTTGAATATGATTATACCCCATACGGTCAATCAACTACTAGTGATTATTGTGAATCAGTTGTAGTTGGTGTTAGAGCAACTAGTGAGGAAGATAATGAAATTAAATTGTTAGTAAACTTATTAAAAGAAGATGATGAATCTACTTATGAAGAAGATTATACCGGAATGGATTACTTTACAGATACGGTAGTTAAACTAATTTAATTCACTAAATTAATATGATATGAGGATTGGAGGTATTATATGAAAAGTATTGAATTTCCTAGAATGTTGAATAGTAATTCAACTAGAATAAAAAAGGATTTAGATGCAACTAAACAAAATGCAATCCTTTTATTAAAATCAGAAAAAGGAGAATTATTTGGCGATCCTTTTTTTGGAATTAGATTAAAAAAGTATTTATTCAATCAAAATAATGTTATTTTGAGAGATATCATTATAGATGAAATATATACACAACTTGCATTATTTATGCCTCAAATTAGAGTAGCAAGATCAGATATTCAAGTAATGTTTGATAGAGGTAAATTATATTGCAAATTTAGAGGTATTAATCAAGCAAATTTAAAATTAGATACATATTCACTTGTTTTATATGAAGATGGTGAATAGTAAGAGAGGAAGTATTTTATGATAACAAATTCAGATTTAAATATTAGTAATGAAGGATATGTTAAAAAGGATTTTTATCAGGTTTATCCTGAAATAGTTGAATTAGTTCAATTATTAAGTACTATTTGGGATCCTGAAAATACTAATGAGTCAGATCCAGGTGTAGTTTTATTAAAACTAGATGCATTCCTTACTGATAAATTAAATTATAATATTGATAAAAATATTCTTGAAGCATTTATCACATCAGCAACTCAGGAAGATGCTGTTAGAAAAATCTGTGAAATGATGGGTTATAATATTAAATATTATAATTCTGCTACCACTAAGTTATATTTTATGTGGACTGGAGACCAATTAGCAGATGAATCTGAAATTGCCCCTACTACATATATTACATTACCTAAATTTACTACAGTGGTAACAAATGATACAAATGATATTAGTTATGTTTTAACAGAACCTGTAGAATTAACTAATAGATATGTAACCAAAGAGGCAACTGCAATTGAAGGTGAGTTAATAGATTTAGCAATAAATTCAAATAATATTATTAACGTAAGTAATATTGACGATAATAATAGATTTTATTTACCTGAAACTCAAATTGCCGAAAATGGTATTTGGATTTATAATAGTTCTGATATAACTAAGGAGTGGAGAAAAACCTATAATTTAAATACTGAATTAAAAGGTCAAAGAGTATGGAAATTTGGTTATGATTCTCGTAAAGGATTACCTTATATTCAATTCCCAGATGATTATGTAGATTTATTTGATGAAGGTATTTATATTAGATATATAAGAACATCTGGTGCTTCTGGAAATATTAAAGCTAATATCTTAACCAAATTAGTTAATTCTACAATTAATATTTATAAAAAATCTTCAGTTGATGCTGCAGAGGAAAATGTAGATTCAACTCAATATTTAACTATCAAAAACCTATATGCAACAAATAATGGTTGTGATGTTCAAACAATTAATGAGGCATATAATGGATATAAAAGAACTATTGGTACATTTGATACTTTAACTTCTTGTAGGGATTATTCAAATGCAATTTATAGTATGGTTGTAAATGAAAAATTAGATAATACCCCATTAGTATCAAATTGTCAGGTTTCTGATATTAGAAATGAATTAAATTATGCTAAAACAGTAGCAGAATATGGAACATTAGGAGCTATCTATAAGGATGTAGCTGATGAGACACCAACAACTGCAAAAGTAAGAGTAGGCACAAGTGGTGATTTTGTAGATGGCGAGGCAATGCTTCCTAGAATAAATGATTTTGATTTATTTGTATATCCATTAAATCCTATTAAAAATGCTTATACACAAACAACATATGATCAATCATTTAAACCATTATCTACATCAAGTGACGATATATTATTTATATTAAAGGATAGATTAGATGATTATAAAACAATTTCTCATCAATTAAAGCATGTAAAGAATGAAAAGAAGAAAACTGAAAATCCTTTATATTTATATAAAAATTATTACAAGTTAAAAGCAAAGATAGTTACTAATAATAAGGTAAATAAATTTGAGGTAGCTCAAATAAAAGATAATGTTTATCAAGCATTATATAAGAATTTTAATGCCAGAGAATTAGAGTATGGCGAGGAAATTCCTTATGAATCTTTATTAAATGTTATGCAAAATGCTGATTCTAGAATAAAGATGGTTTTATTAGATGACCCTGATATAAGTAGTTTCTATATGTTACAAGACGGTAGTGAAAAAGAGTTAAAATACAAAGGAGAATCTTCGTCTGAAACCGAAACATTAAGTGAAAATACTAAACAATATTTTAATTATGTTTCTAAAAATGTTTTAGCAGGTAAAGTTCCATTATTTAATTATAATGATAAAATAAATGTTGCATTTAATTCTCTTAATGCTAATAATGATAATATTTATGGTGGAGAAAATCATTACAATACCTCAGCAAATCCGGCAGCAGGTTCAACTAAGTTAGATGTAAATACCTCTATAACTTATATTTCAACTAGTATGGAATTAAATGTTTCAGGAATGTCAGTAGATAATCCTTCAAAAACTATTACCTTAGGTGAAAATGAAACATTACAATTAATATCATCTAAATTGATTAACAAAGAAACCTATCCTATGTATACTAATTATTTTATTGTATTAGATGATACTAGAGGTACCGATAAAATAATTGCCGAAAATACACCGTTTAAATTAAGACCTGATGAGGCATTATATGTAAATTATACCGATACTGAAAAAAACGTAAAATGGGTTAAATATTGCTATGAAGGTGGTAAATATAAAAAGAAAACTTGAACAGGAACCGCTACAACATGTATTGAAACCGAATTTTCAGGTATATTAGAATCAAATATTGCATTACAGGATAGTGACACAAAGAAGGAAAGTCGTTTAAATCCTTCTTGGGCAAAAAAGAATGATGGTAGTTGGCCTAGTGCGTTTTATATGGAAGGTATGTTCTCTTTAAAACCATCAGAAGAAATTTATATAAAAGGATCAAATAAAGCCGCTATTAAAAAAACTGCTTATATTTATTGGTTAGCTAATAACAATAATACTTTAACATTTATTAAAAATAGCAATAATATTTATGAATGCATTTTAAATGATGGTGAATATTTCTTCTATACAAATAACGCAAAAACAGATTTATTAACATTAGGACCTGGTACAAAATTAACTTATCATCCTACATCAACTGAAACTCTTCCTGCATTAATTTGAAGTTTAAATAATGAACAATCTATTACAAAAGATGATGTTGCACAAAATGGTATTGGGGCATTTGCAAATAGCGATTGGATTTATAAGAATTGGAATGATAGTAATTATCTAGAAACAGAACAAATGAATGTTATTACTTTAGGTTATAAAGATACCATTAATAAAATAATAATGACTAATTCCGAGACAGTAATTAAGTCTGATACTTGGTATGGTTTAGATTATATTTCTTATAGTCAAGGAGAAACTACTTATACAGAAACAAGTTATAAAGGTATTGTTGAGTGAAAAGTTAGACCAATGCTAAATATTAATATAGGTCCTAATAAATATCAAGAATTAAGTACGGATAATAAGCATAGAATAAAACTTTATACTAGTTGATATGCTGATAAATCTGGCGCTTTAACTAGAAAGTTAAGTGATGATGAAATTAAAGAATTACTATCTACTGATCCTTCTAAATTAGTAGAAACAATATATACAGATAAAACCATAGCTGAATTTAATAGTATGGGTTCAATTAATAATTGTTTACAATCTAATATAAATATTCAAAAATCTGGAGGATTATTTATATCAGTACATACCATAAATATAACTGCTTCTAATAAGGATAATGTTTTAATATATTCATTATTACCTGCAACCCCTCATGATAAAGATGGTAAGGTAATTGATATTAATAAAGGAATTAATTTAACTGAATTACAAGAAAAGTCTTCTTACGCAATGTTACCTTTATATATTCCTGATAATAATTATGATTTATTTACATTCTATCTTTCAGTTCAAACTGGTACAATTAAAATTAGTATTTGTGATAAAAATGGCATTCTTTCAACTTATAATATTTTGGAAGAATTTAATAAAATATATGACAGTGGTCATTCAGCTTACTGGGAATTATCCGGTATAGCCGAAGGATTACATATAATAAAAATAAATAAACCAGCTCCATCAAGTTCAATTAAGCAGATATATTTAAAAATTGAACCACAAGGTGGTGCAATGGGTGAATTATGGATATTAAGCGAAAAACTAGTAGATTTTACAAATGAGTCGGAAGATACTAAGTCACTTGAAACACCTTCACGTACAGGAGTTAATTATAATCTTTTAGGATTTGAAGCTAAGGCTTGTGAAAGATTCTTAAAAGATTATATTATTAAGAAATATCCAGATTTCTATGCTACAATTGATATTGATAATAGTGTTTTATTAGATGTTGATTCTATGTCAGATTCAATGATATTATTTGATAAGAATAATGAAGTTAATAAATTTGTTTTAGCTGAATTAAATACAGATTTTTCAGATATAGATGTTGCAACTTCCTCAAAGTTATAGGAGGTATTAATATATGATAAAAACTCAGAAGAAAGTTCCTTCAGTTTATTATAATGAATCTAGAGATTTTCAATTATTTGGTAGAATAAAAGATGTAGTATTCAATTATGTTAAGAATAATACATCAGCAATATATGATATAACAACTAATAATACTCCAAATCAAAAAATCCTTGAATTAATGTGTGTTACATTAGGATTTAATCCTAGACATGAATATAATAACTTGGAGTTAAGTGCCTTATGTTCTATATTTATTTCCTGTATGAAAGCAAAAGGAAGTAAAAAGGCTATATTATTATTACTAGAAATGATAACAAGTATTGAAAATTCAAGTTTCAAACCTGAAATAGTTACTGGATATGATGGTGATGGATTAATTATCCTTTTACCTCCAGATGTTAAGGACTGAACCTTAATCAGAGATGTTCTTGATTATATTTTACCTTCTGGAACTTCTTATACAATAAGAAATCAAACAGAATTTAATACTCCTTATGATACAGGATTAGATTTATCAAGTAATGTAAATAAGGATTATTCTTGAAATTATGTATCTTCTAGTATTATTAAGCAAAAACAAATTGAATCTTTAGGTAATGATATTGTTAATTACAATGTTAAGATGATGGCAGAGGAAAATACCGGAAAAGCCACTACTGGAGAGGTAGATAGTACAATTAATAAAGATATTTATTCAGTTGATAGTAAAATATTAACTAGAAATAAAACTTCTTTAGATGATGAAAGGGCGGAACAAGAAAGAATTAATGCCGCATTAAATAAGGCAACAACTGAACAGACATCATCTAACAACAGAGGAAGAAAGAAGGCAAAATAATCTATGATAAATAATAATAAAAAATCTATTAATAAAATTTCGTATGAAGGAAATATAGTTGTAAGTGTAATAAAAGGGGATAAAGTAGTACGTAGAAAGTTATTTACTAATAATGGTAGATGACCCTTATTTAGACATATAATGGAAGCATTAAGAGGTAATTATTCTGAAGCTGATTTATATAGACCTATTGTTCTAGGGGTTTATTCTATTCCATTTGAGGATACCAATGAGGGTGATATACCAGAAATTGCTGATGATGCTATTTCAAAGATAACAGATGAAAAAAAGCTAATAAAATCTTATGCTAAAAAGAAAAATATTGTATCTTCATCCTATGGTATGTTTATGACTGAACCAAAGATTAAAGTAGATAGCACACAAAATATAGGTGATGGTAATATTACTTATACCTTCCTAATACCTTTCACTGCATTAACAATATCAGCACTTGACACAGGAGACAAGTGACATGACAAAATGGGATTTAAAATGCAACCTATTAATCTAGTGGGATTATATGGTAAGAATAATGCCTGAAATTCCGCAACTACAGTAGAAGATGAACCTAATACATATGGAAATCCTTCTGCATATTTCTTTGTTGCCAATACCGATCCCAAGATGTCAAGCAAGTTAGGAAGTTTAATTCCTAAGGATATTACTGCTTTATCCGCTGAATATAGTTTAAAGATTGAATGGACCTTATCCCTATCTAATACCAAGTCTGCCACCAAGAATAACTAAATTATTTATAGAGGAGAAATGATATAATGAATGATATAATGGATAATTATGTTAAGAGTAAAAATATAAAAGTTTATCCTTCTGGTTATAGAGGAGATGTTTCTGATGGAACCACTAATATCTCATATAATCCTGAAAGTAAATTAAATACTGAGGCAAATGCTATAAAATCAATTTCAAAATTAATTAGATATAGTAATGATAGTTATAATAAAGGACAAGGAGATTTTGTTATATCTGAAGACTATGATTGAAGTAGCGTATATGCTAAGAAAGATGATAATCCCAGACCTTTTGTTCCATTTGAATTTTTTATAAAAGGTTATTATTTTAAAATTCTAGATTCATATGATGCCTTTAATGGTTTAATTGGTGAAGATACAATAACTCCGAATCATCAAAATCAACCAAATAATATTTATGCGGAAATAGTATTCGCTACATCAAATGCTACAGAACCAACAAACACAAATTCGACATCGAATTCAACTATACTAGATACTAATAATAATTATATTACTAGTAGACATTTAGGAAATTTAAAAACTACTATAACTGCTGGTAGTATAACTCCAGGAAATACTAATGATGATGGTTATGGTACAATTGTCGACTTCTCAAATTTGGATAATGTCATAAATAACAATTATTACTTTACAGGTCTTAATTTAGCTACAGAATTACCAGATCCGGAGGCACCAGATAATGGTCATTATTATTTTAAAATATTAACAAAAGGTGCTAAAATAAAAGACAAAACAATAATAGTTGAAGGAGAATCCATAACAGTACCGGTTTATAATTATGTTGTTCCTAAACATTCTAGAATTATTCTAAAAGCTGAACATATTTATGGTGGCACTGAATCTGGAACTGATCAACCTATTAATCAATATTTTAATAGCAATAACATTAATAGCAATAACATTAATAACAATAATCTAACTACAAATAATTTATACATACCTCCACTTAAGGATAATAGTAAAGATAGAAATCTAATAATTAATAGTTCTGGACAAGTAGTTGCATATGATATAAAAGATCCTAGTACCACTGTTGACGCGGCATTAGATGATTTAAAATTTGTTACTACTATAAAGCAAGAGGCAAACGGACAGGTAAGTTATTTTAAAGCTAACGTTCAAAAAGCAACTAGCTCTCAATATGGTGTAATTAAAAGTAATCCCAAACCTTATTCAGGTATTTATGGTAAACATCCAGTAAAAATAGATAATGATGATGCTGATACTGCCTATGGTTATGTTGATGGAATTATAGATGGAGTACCTGTTGAAGGAATAGAATCAGGAACAATTTATTTGTTAGGATACTCTAATATAAGTGGTAACTGCCTTAAAGCTAACGCTAACATTAATCTTTATTATTATGTATCAGACAAGAGATTATATGTTCCTAATATAACAGCAACTGGTGAGGTAAGAGCTGGTAGTTTCTATGCTACTTCAGATAAAAGATTAAAAGAAAATCTAGAAACTTTTAACTATGGTCCTTCCATTTTGGATTTACCAATATATAGATATGATTATATAGATGGACCTAAAAATCAGATAGGTTGCTTAGCACAGGACTTACATGAATTATATCCTGAATTAGTTAAAGAAGATAGAGATTGTTATTTATCAATTCAAGAAAATAAGATAGTTTATTTATTAATTGAAGAAGTTAAAAGATTAACTAAAAGAGTTGAAGAATTAGAAAAGAAATCTAAATAAGTAGGTGAATTTTATGGCTACATATATGTATGACGGTTGAAAATATTATTCAAGTTGTAATGCAGATCATGATACTAATACTGTAACCTGAGGTTATGAGGGAACCACTATTAGATATTCAGATTTATATTACAAAAAACCTAACTCAGATGATTATAGTAATGCCTGAGGAACAGTATATGATTCAAGAGATAATTGAACAACTAAGTTAGTTTTAAAGAATTATACAGATAGTCAAGGGGAAATTGCCGTAATAAAAGCAGGAACTTTTCCAAGTGCTAATAAATTTTTTGATTTACGTGACTTTGTATCTGCCCCACAAACAGGGGATTTTCGTATAGGTTTATATAAAGATAATAACGGTAAATTTTATAAATTAGCGGTAGAATATTATAGTGGTGATACCCCTTATTCCATAAAAGATTTTAATATCACAAATTTTAGAGACGGAGCAATACCTACAAATATTGCAATATTAGTGGTAGGAGCAGGAGGTTCCGGTGGTGGATGA
>Ga0247610_10000190_pt1 | contig 101016 bp, 115 predicted proteins | sample 174DNAGHGhighgp2_FD_193483 | JGI IMG/M metagenome (GOLD analysis project Ga0247610, IMG submission 193483) | Sheep rumen microbial communities from Palmerston North, Manawatu-Wanganui, New Zealand - 1742 DNA GHGhigh gp2 | ecosystem: Host-associated > Mammals > Digestive system > Stomach >... | reverse complement strand
CCCGGCATTTCCATTTACCCAACGGAGACAGGGCGCGTAAAATTTAGTCACGCGATGAACAAATCCGACGAGTATACACAAAGTTCTGATAAAAGTTAATCTGCGGCAGAATAAACTAAATGGATGCGGTCTTTATATATATGGAGCGTTGGTGTACGGCGCACGATGGCCTCAACCGCCATAGGAGAAGGTTCGACTCCTTCGCAATCCTTTTTAATTTAATAAATTACAACTATGCCAAAGTACACGGTTACCGACTTGAGGCAGAACTGCGCGGCCAAGAGGGATTACGGAAAGACGCGCTATTAACACGTTTTGGGATTGATCACCCAGTGAAGTTCTTGCATAAAAGGGAATGTGTGGCAAGTAGATACTAAAGTCGGATAGTTGTAATTATATGGGAGATTAGCTCAATGGTAGAGCAATCGGCTGTTAACCGATAGGTTATAGGTTCGAGTCCTATATCTCCCGCCACGAAAATTTAAAGTGTCGAAAATTTGAAAAAATCTCAAATTTTTGATATAATATAATTACTGAAATGAGAAAGGAAACAATTTTATGGGACTTTCGTGCAAACCTACCGGCAAGTTCAAATCCGTCCTCACCAAGATTGAGAACGCGGCGAAGAAGCGTGCCGAAGAAAAGAAAACAAAGGAGAATACTTCAAAGTAATTCTCCACGGCGCTAGTATGGGTAACCTCCAAGTGGTGGCGCTGGTTTCGACTGATTTTAACCCATCTGCACATTATATACCTCGGTGAAGACGAACATCATCGCGCCGAGAATACGCCCCTTCGGACGTGATGGGAAGCAAGCGATGTACTAAACTAAGGGATACCTTGGGGAGGTTAAGGGCATTTGGTGTGAGCCATTTGCACCGCGTCATAAAACGATGCGCGCAAGGGTGTATGTGCTGACAAAATCGCATATAAGAGCACTGTCTTGTCGCTTACGGAATAGAAAGCGTATTTGATAAGGGTACGCCGAACCCAAGAAAGTCGTGGCTTGACAAACCACGGAGAAGGCTTGGGAATGTCAACGAGTAAGTTTGCGGTGATGGCATCGAAAGATGCTTATAAGACAAGGTCAAGGTACAAGTAGCGCAACGCAATGACTTTTGGAAGAAATAGTACTTTTTATTGAAAAAAAGGGTATTTTCTGAATGATGCGTGAAAGTTGGTGGTAACCAGTCCACTCCGAGGCTTTGAAGAAAAGCGTATGGTTGGCGCCTACGCAGGGCTAAAAGTTATAGGGTCGCTCCTTATGGCTCAGTTTAGTCTTCTCGGTAGCAAAATATATATACGATTTAACAGTTGGTACGGCGAAGGCCGATATAGTGTGCAATAACCCTTTGACGTGTTTTGTGAAGTTCACGTCAAAAACTTCACGCCATAGCGGATTGGAGAAGTAGAATCTCGTTTGCCTCATAAGCAAAAGATCGTCGGTGCAAATCCGTCATCCGCGACCAGAGGTTTGTTCACCCGTTTGAGTTCCTCCAAATAAAATAACAAACGGTACTCTGTAAAATATAATGAAGCCTCCGCAAAAGAAGATATGATAGTAGACTTCTATATGATTGCGGCGGTTAGAGCGCCTGGGCATCAGGCGAGACTATCCTAAAGATGTTCGAGACAACCGGCTAATAACTGGGGATGCGTACCGGCGCTGGAAGAGGTGTAGGGAGTCGTGGCACGAAGCGACAACCGAAGGAGTAATGATGAGGAAAATTACATAAGTCCTGCCGCGGTCCGAAGATGCGTGCAATAGGGTACAAGGTGGGCCAAAATTAAGCATAATGAGTAGAAGTATCTTTGAGGGTATGGTACTCATTAGGTGAGTACAATGGACAAATATCAATTTATTAGAGTCTTTCGGCAAAAAGATGACTTAAATTGAGAGGGAAGGTGTGGGTTGCCAAACTACACCAAAGGTATGTTGCCGCGGGCATATGCGCTCGCTCCGCCGCAGACATAATGTAGATTATACAACCAAAGTTACGCTTAATTTTGTAATATATAATGCCCCTTGGGGTTTTATATATAAATGCTTTTTGCGAGCGATGGAGTCGAAAGACTCCATATGCCGTCGACAGTTCGCCAACACAAGTGCAACTCTTGTGGACGGTACATTAGTAGTTAGAAAAATGAAAGTAAGCCCAATGCTGAATAGTAAGATACACTAACTACGCAAAACTCATCTTCCACAGTCTTAGGCAAAAGGGCTGCTGTCCTGTGTGGGTCTTTGCATTACGGTAGCGGAAGGATCTGCTAGTAGATTTAAGCGAAAGACTAGTGAGTAACTTAAATGAAGACAGATTAGTACGTGAGTTAATGGAGCCAGCAATAAAAGCCGAGAGGCCTCTGAGCCAAATGCCCCGTAGAAGTTTGGTGAGTGATCTTCTAATCGCTTGCGCAAGCGTCCAAATCAGAGTAAGAGAGTGTGAAAGTTATGACCAAAAGTATCTTTCGAAAACTTATCTTGGAAGAGGACGGTCCGAAGGACAAAGCATAAGTTGTGGGTGTATGCACTATAAGCCCTCCAGCTAGGTTGTGGGTGATCCTAAACCGCTCCCTTATGGATTTTGGCGACATTTAAACTACCACCGGCACAATAAGTGATATGTGGCTTAGTGATTGTAGGTTAAAACAAAGTAAAACGTCGTTCCACAATTTAACATAGCAGGAGATGTTAAAGATGAAGTATTTCTCGGAAGACCTCAATAAATACTTCGACACCGAAAAGGAATGCATCGAAGCAGAAGAGTCCGCGGCAAAGGCTAAGGCAGATGCCGAAGCAAAGGCTAAAGAACTCAAAGCAGAACGCAAGGCTCGCGCGCAAGAAGTTGAGGATGCTCTCAAGACTCTCAAAGAGGCGCAGAAAGCCTATCGCGACCTTGTCCATAAGTTCGTAAAGGATTATGGTTCTTATCATTATTCCTATACCGACTCAGGTAAGGGTATACTCGATGACTTCTTTACTTTTTGGTTCTAAGCAGAATGACGCCTATGTAATATTGGTAGGCGTCAATATGGGAAGCGCAGTCTAAGATGGGTGCAACTCCTATCCTTCCTAATTATAAGAAAGGAATTTAATTATGACTGAATTTGAGTATAAAAAGAATGACCTTGAGATACGAATTAATCGTCTCTCTAATTCATCCAAGAATCTTAAAGCGCCTGGCGTACTGAAAAAGCTAAAACGCCAATATCGCAACTTATTGAATACTGTTGCCGCGCAAGCATAAAACCTCTGTCTTATAATTGCGGGTACCTCGGCGGTGACGTCGGGGTATTTTTTTTATATTAATCTACATAACAATAGGAGGACTCAAAATGTTTAAGAAATTACTTCCTGCGCTTGTTATGCTACTTATTAGCGCAGTATTACTCAGCACATCAACTTTTGCTTGGTTCTCTATGAATACCCAGGTCACTGCGACCGGTATGCAAATTCAAGCAAAATCTGAAGGCGGTATCGTTATTTCCAATGAGTCAGGCACTGATTGGAATGCAAGCGCCACCGCTTCTCATAATCAAGTAGCGCAACTCATTCCTACAAGTACATCTGATGTTACGGCTTGGTATCATAATAAATCTGATGCGGCCGATGACGCGAAGCCCGATCAAGCCACTACAACTTATGCGACAGTTTCATCTGACTCCAAGTGGACTAATGTTGACGGTGTCCAATTTATTGATACTGATGAAAGCGGCGCGCTCGATAATGGAGAAAATGCGTATTTTCTACTCAATAAGTTCTATATAAAGTCCAGCGCCGAAGCTATCAATCCCGCAACCCTAAAGATAAATAGTGTCGTAGCGACCGGCGCGTCAACTAGTGCGAACCTCGACGCATCACTCCGTGTTGCTGTCAAAATTGGTGGCCAAGTTTATATTTATGCGCCCATTGCTAATGCGACTCTTACTTATCGTATTGCCGGCGGCAGCGTCGATGTTACTGCTACTGCTAGTACTGGTACTGGTATCGTAAATACGCTCACCAATGTTACTACTATTCCTGATAATACTGCTACAACTGCAAATGCTGTTGAAGCGGCCATCTACATTTATTTTGAAGGAGAAGACTTGAATTGTAAATCATCGAATATTACTTCTACACTCGATACTCTTCAAGTTACGGTAGTTTTTGGTACGACTGACCTTGCGTAATAATTTGGGGAGTAGAAATACTCCCCATTTTTATATCTTTTTATAAATTAGTAGAGAATTATTATATTTTCTTTACTTAAATATTGAAAGTGTAGAACTCTGCCCTCGGGCACTAAACAAGGAGATTACTATTATGAGAGATACAAATCTTGATGAAACCCCTAATATTGTACTTTCACTACCCGAAGATGCAAATCTGAGTCTACCTTCTCCAGAACTTAGGGATTTTTACTATGAAGAGAGTCAACGCCGCATATGGCTAGATGATACTGTAAGTTTGTATTCGATTTCTGCTATATGCAAACAAATTTTAAAATGGAATTTTGAAGATGATAAAATTGAACCTGGACTTCGCAAACCTATTAAAATTTGTTTTTGTTCGATGGGCGGCGACCTCGAAGCATATCTTATGTTAAAGGATATTATTAAGTTATCGCTTACGCCAGTAATTGGTATAGTTGTATGCTACACCGCGTCCGCGGCGGCCTATAGTTTCCTTCAATGCCATAAGAAATATATGCTTTCGAGCGCGAAGATATTGTTCCATTATGGCTCTATTTCAATCTCTAATGATGCTAAATCTGCGATCGAGTCTATGAAAAAATATGAAGAAGATCTCGATCAACTTATTCAAACTATAAAAGAAAATTCTAACTTTACCGAAGAAGACATTAAAGTAAAACTACAACAAGATTGGGAACTCAACGCTAAAGAAATGATTGAGCATCAAATGATAGAGGGAGTAGTAGATGACTTAAGTCTTTTTTGGGAGTAGATTTATATGGATTATAAAGGCTATGAACATATTAGTCTTAATGACGAAGAACTTGCCGCATTCTATGAGCAAAGACTTAATGTTGCGGCGCTTACAAATCAATATATAATTATACACGATAAAAATGGCAGTATTGTTGATAGATACTGCTTCCAAGATGGGAAGTGGCGCAAAGTTGTGCCTTCTCCCATATATACACAACACAATAAACCACTGCGCCCGCGCAATGAAGAGCAAATTTTGGCTTTTGATATGTTGCGCGACCCCAAAGTCGGCATTAAAGTTATCGCCGGCCGCCAAGGCTCAGGTAAAAGCTTGGCTATGATTAATCAATCCATTCATATGGTTGAAGAAGGAATGATTGATAAAATAGTATATGTGCGCAATAATGTGGAAGTAAGAGATACGCCTGGATTAGGATTTTTGCCAGGTACGGAATTTTTGAAATTAAAGCCATATCTAATGCAATTCGCAGACCACATCGGCGGCGAAGATGCGTTAGAGTCCTTTATTGATAGAGGAATATTAGAACCTATTCACTTAGGGTACATCCGCGGCAGAGACATTCGGAATGCGATTATATATTGCACCGAAGCACAAAATCTGACGATAGATCATATGAAATTATTGGTGGGACGAGTCGGTGAAGGTTCGCAATTGTGGCTTGATGGTGACTTTTTGATGCAGGTTGATAAACCGATATTTGAGAAATCGAATGGACTTCAAAATATAATTGAGAAATTGAAGGGAAATCCAAATTTTGGATATGTTGAATTACAGAAATCCGAGAGGTCGGAGATTGCGGCACTTGCGGATTTACTTTAGGGTAGGTGAGGACCGTGGCGGATCAAAATTTAGTTGCACGATACTATAATGAGTTACCTATTAATTCCGCAGCGGTAAGCGAAGTTGCGAATAAGCTGCCCTCTGTACAATATTTATTTAACACATACGAAGATAAAGATAGTAAATCATCAATATTTAAAACTATTATCGTAGAATTAAGACGATTAAAGAAAATTTGTGAAACAGAAGAACGACAATTTTATGACACAGTTGGGGTTAAGGGTTTAAAAACATTAAATAAAAAATTAGTTGCTTTAAGTGATAGTAGTGGTATTTTTTCTGGTATCCCTTCAAAATTTCTTACAAAAGATGTAAGTAAATTAACTGCTGCTTTTAATACCAGGGTTTTTGATTTAATATTAGAAGAAATTAATAAAGATCCTTATTTGCAACAAGAGATATCTAAAAAGCTATTTGAACGCGCTATAGGAACATTAACTCAAAATTTATCTAAAACTAAAAGAGAAAGTTCTGGTAGTAGCAAAGGCGGTTTCCAAAAAAAGACTATTGAAAAAATTATTGTTACTGCTCGAGCTTTAGAAAATGAACAAAATATTAATAAGCGAAATAAAATTATTATTGAATCAGGCTTAAGTAGTGGAGTCATCAGAAGAGTTGGGCAAATTGTACAAAAATATTTAGGTGAAAAGAATGAGTCTAATTCTACTAATGATTTTGCCCTACAATTTATTAACTACGTATTTTCTCAAATAGGGACTATATCTGATTCAGAATTTCGATCCATCGTTTATAATGAATTAATTTCTATAAAAGCACAACTACAAGCAGGTCAAAAACTTGTTTATAATATTTCTCCTAATACAAAAGTTTTAAAAGGTTTTATGGGAGAAATTTGGAGCAATTGCGCTGCAGAGTTTTTATTTCACGATAAAAATAAACACGCCGTTGGTATGGAACTTGCTGATGGACGGGAAATTGGAATAGACTTGGTCGCTCAGGGATTAAGTTTCCAAATTAAAAGATATACTTTAATTAATGGAAAATGGTCTAAAAATGCAACACAAGGAGCAGGTTCTTTAATTGAACGTGCGGATTATCCAGATAATTTAGGAAGTATTTTGCAACTATTGTTTGCCACTTTTCAATTTAATCAACCATATAGTAATGGAGAGACTGCTGAATATGAAAGTGGACCATATGCTGATATTAGCAATACTCTTAATAATCCAACAAATCTTACTAATTTATTTCAGAAAGGATTAGCAGGTATTTTGCGTTTAACTCAAACATTTTCTATACAAGGGTCAGATATTTTTGGCACTGAGCAACAATATCACAATACTTTTTTCCTTATTAATGATAATCTTGTTCCTAGTTCGGTTATGTTAGAAAGTATTATTTCATTAATACTACAAAAAAACTCAAAAATTATATCTTTTCAAGTAAACTCTGTTTCACGAGATGCTAATAAAACTTTAGGAACTATTTCTAATAATGGTCAAAATAAAGAAGCATTATCAGATGCCTCTATCTCTACATATGCAAATTTAGTTAAGATTGGATATAAATACACACTTGATTTTAGTGAAATTGTAAATGAAGCAATGTCAATCGGTGCTCTTTCATCTGAATCAGCTAAAATAAAATAAAAGGAGCGAATCTATGATAAAACGATTAACCGCAATATTCATACTACTTGCTCTTATTGGTCTCGCGCTATTTGCATTTGCACAGTACTTGACCAAAAATCCAATACCCGCGCCGACAACTATCGAAGGCTCGTCTTATCCTGAGATAGATGAATCAGCCTTCACAATTGAAGTTGATTATGGACCGATCGAATATGAACTCGAACCCGAACTCGTAGTCGAAAAGCCCAAATCCTCCAAGTCTGAACCTACGGTCGATGTGCCGCAGAATGATGACCCGGCGCAGAAGTACATTGGGAAATGTAGATTAACTATCTACACACCTACTGAAACCCATTGGGGATATACGACCGCAACTGGTGTATATAGCCAGCATCTCACAACTTGCGCGGTCGACCCAAAAGTAATCCCCTATGGAAGTACAGTAGTAATCAAAGGCAATGGTAATGAATTACGATTACTCGCCGTAGACTGCGGCAACTTTAAAGGTAAAATGATTGATATATTCTACGAAGGCTCTGTCTCAGATGGAGTCGCTTATCTCATCAGTGCATTCGGCGCGGAATATGGCGAAGTATGGATTGAGAGATAGAGTTAAAGGAGGGCTAAGATATGGCAAATACAATACAAATTAAACATGGATCAAGCGTACCCACTCCATCAGATTTAGCCACTTTTGAATTGGGTTATTCTACAAGTCCAACTGCGCCTGGTCTCTATATTAAAACGACGGCCGCCGCATCACCTACGTTACTTGCAACTCCTGGAGCGGGCCTGCCAACGGTATACTATTATACCTTAGGAACTACTTGGACTAGTAATACCCAAACGGTAACAATTTCGGGTCTCAATAACTCAAAACCCCTAATTGTAGGATTAGCCGATACCGCTAACTCGACAGAATATGCAGAATGTGCTCGAGCAGGACTCGCGGCGACGGCTTCAACCAGCGCTACCAATGCACTTGTATTTACGGCGCATATCGCCACGCCAACTATTAGTCTTCCAATAATGATAACAGTACTTTAAGACGTCCTTGTGGCGTCTTTTCTTTTGTCCAAAAATTTGCATTTTATTAAAATTTATGATATAATATATATAGAATGGGGAAAAATGTGGGAGAAATCCCATAAATATAAATGCCGCAAGGCAAAATAGGAGAGTACAATATGAAAAAGATTCTCGCAATTATCCTCGCTACGATTATGTGCGCCGGTGTCATTTTTGGACTAAGCGCATGCGGCAAAGAAGTCGTACCAACCAGTTCTGAAGAACCCGTTCCTTCTGTTAAAATAGGTGTTATTCTCGTCGGCGACGAAACCGAAGGTTACACCAAAGCGCATATGGACGGCATTAAGTCCGCCGCAGAAGACCTTGGTATCAAAGAAGACCAAATTGTGTGGAAGTATAAGGTCGAAGAAACTGACGCAGTTACCGAAGCCGGCCATCAACTTATGAATGAAGGCTGCACTTATATTTTTTCCAATTCTTATGGTCATCAAGACTATATGCTTGGTCTCGCCAAAGAGAATAGCGATATTCATTTTGTGTCTATGACTGGTGATAATGCTAATAAGGCTAACCTCTCAAATTATAGCAATGCGTTCACTCGTGTGTATGAATCTCGTTATGTCTCTGGTGTTGTCGCGGGCCTTAAACTCCAGGAATTGCTGAATGATGGTAAGATTACGGATGCCAACTATGATGGCGACAATATTCGTATTGGTTATGTTGGTGCTTATCCATATGCTGAAGTCGTTTCTGGTTATACCGCTTTCTATCTTGGTGTAAAGTCTATTGTCTCCAACGTTGTAATGGATGTTCAATATACATCGAGTTGGTTTAACTTTGATAGTGAAAAGGCTGCTGCAGAACTGCTAATGAATAGAGGCTGCGTTATTATTAGCCAACATGCTGATTCCGCGGGTGCGCCCACTGCAATACAAGAAGCCCTTAAAAATGGCAAAGTTGCGTACTCCGTTGGATACAACGTCTCCATGCTAGATGCCGCGCCAGATGCTGCTCTGACTTCTGCTTCTAATAATTGGGAAGTTTACTATAAGTTCGCTTTTGAGCACGCGCTCAAGGGTGAAGATATTCCTACGAACTGGGCGGAAGGCTACAATGAGGATGCGGTTTCAATCACCGAACTTGGTGCTTCGTGCGCCGAAGGCACCCAAGAAAAAGTTGACGAAGTTATTGAAGCCATTAAATCTGGCGAACTCAAAGTTTTCGATACTAAGACCTTCACGATTGATGGCGCGGAAGTTACTGAAGCATTTGCTACCGATACTGATGGCGATTGGATCAATGATACCGATAATGTAGTCTATGATGGATATTATCACGAATCTGACGTGCGCAGTGCGCCGGCGTTCAATCTCCGTATTGACGGAATTACTGAACTAAATTCATAAAATAACCTCCAATCAAACGAGAAAGGCTGTCGAATGACGGTCTTTCTTTTTGTACAAAAATTTGAAATTTTTGGAAAATTATGATATAATATATATAGAAAAAGTGAGAAAGGAATTGATAGAAATGGAAGAAAATAAAACTCAGTGGGTATATCTTGTGGAAGATGCCCGTGCTAATAAATATTTTTGCGTAAAGACGCACGCAGAAGCCTATGCATTGGCTGTAAAGATATATGCCAACTATATTAGTTCAGATGATGATACCTGGACCCCTCAAATTATTAAAAGTGATCTTAAGGATCTGTTCGATTTAGACCTTATGGATGAGATAGTATATATTACCAAAATAAAGGTTGTTGATATGGAGGATGGGACTAATGGATTCTGAAGCAATTTATGTTGTATTCAAAATACTGCACGAAATTGATTGTGCGTATGAAGTAAACGCAGAAGCGCCGCGGCACCTCGGTTTGATGCACGATGGCAGAGTTATCTGTATGTGCTGCGGACAAATTTATAATGAGGACGAAGTTCTGATTTGCAGTAAAGAAACCAATGATTTGCCTGGGGAATTCATTGATGTTGAAGAACTAGTCGGATTTGAAGATTGGGAGTGGTAATATGGGACTCGATAATTTGATTATACTGAAACTAAAGCGAAAGCTGACAGTTGATGATTTTGCTTCAGAAGATGAAATGATTCACGTTCTTAATAATACTTTTATTGATTGTATTGCGGAGAACGAAAATGAATATGAATATACGATTTGCTACTGGCGCAAATGTTGGAATATTAGAGACTCAATAATGGATATCATTGATGATCCTAATGCTGACGGCGCCGAGACGGAAATCACAAGGCCGCAGATTGAATCTATTCGGAATGAACTCTTTGGATATTTGGTTCGCGGCGAAGGTGCGTGGGATGAATCCATTTGGGAATTCAATGAAATGATCGAAAGACTAGCGAACGACATCGTTGCGCTAGGCTGGCTTGAAAGATTTATGGCTCGCAATACTGCAAGATGCGAAGTTACATTTGTAGATAGTTATTAAAAGAAAGAAGGAGATTATCATAGGTTACTATACAACTTTTAATGTCGAATATAACATAAGCAAAAATTATGCTGGTGATAAGGACGAACTTATCCGCGCGCTGGTTACTGAATTCGCAAAAGTAATTTGGGATTGTGATGATATTGATCCCGAAATTGCAAAGGAATGTGAATATCTCAAAACCTGGGGCGCGACGCGCATTTTTGATGACGAAGTTAAATGGTACGATTGGCGCGAAGATATGGAGACCATTAGTAAAAAGTTTCCCGATATTTATTTCGTTATTACGGGGTATGGCGAAGAGCGCGATGATAATTGGCGTGCTTATATTCATGATGGTACTATACATATCTACGAAGCGGTACTTGATTATGGTGATAGTGACGCTATACTTGAAGTCGCTCATAATTGTAACGAAAACGGATATATCTAATCCTTAAAATAAGACAGAGGCGCGGCGAAAGTCGCGTCTTTTTGTATTATAAATTTGACTTTTTTCAGATTTTATGGTATAATATATATAGAAAGTTAGAAAGGATATAATAGAGATAGATATGAATACTTTGGAACGGTTAAGCGCGGCAGACCAGGATAACTATAAAAGTTACTTAAATAGAATGAGCCAGAGTGCGGCTACAAGCTCCAAGCATCTTATTCCTTTTTATACTATAGGAGCCAAAACTATTCTTGATGTTGGGTGCGCAGATGGCACTCTTATAAAAGCGATTCAAAGTGTTAATCCCGAAGCACGAGTAATTGGCATTGACCTTAATCAAAATGCCATTGATATTGCTACTGCGGCGGGTTTGGAAGTTTATCATATGCCGCTTGAACAAGTATATAATCTTGGAATTGAATTTGATTGCGTTATTTTTTCATCTGTTCTTCACGAAATTTCTTCTTATGCAGATGAATATAAGTTTTCCACAGTTCCTATTCATAATGCATTAAAATGTGCCAATCATCTTTTATCAGATAATGGTTTTATTATCATTAGAGATGGTCTAATGTCAGATTGGCAAGGCTACTGCACAATGGAGTTCACAAATCCCGAAGATGAAGAGTGGCTCAAAAAATTTATTGCAGAATGTATGTATCCTTTCTTTGACTATGATTGCTTTAAGATGGGTAATAGGTTTGTTTGCGACAAAGACCTCGCGCAAGAGTTCCTTGCCACTTGGACCTGGGGCGAAAATAGTTGGCATAGAGAAATTAAGGAGAAGTTTTGTATTCTTACAGAAAAAGTTTGGATAGAAGAAGTTAAGGACGCTGGATTTGATACAATAGCCTTCTTTAAAAGCAAGGAAGATTATCCAAAATATTTAACGCCCAAAATAAAACTTTATGACAATGACAATGGTGAAGAGTATTTTCCTTATATGACTTGTACCATTATTGCCAATAAAGTAGAATCGTTTTAACTTTATATTAGAAAGGAAGATAGTAATGGCGAGTGTAAATAATCGCAAAATGTGGCAAGGTTATTATCCTCGCCGCACTAAAACACGTCGCGAGGCAGAGGTCGCGGCGGAATCTAAGTATAGACCAGACTACGAAAGCGAGGAATGGAACGATGATGGATGCGAAGCAGAAAAAGAATAAGGCATTATGCGAACGCTATCCGTTCCTTATACCTCGAAATGTATGGACAGGTAAGCGTATTACAGATGGCGCTGAACATTGGTCTGACTCCGATAAGGTTTCCGAATATAACTATGAATGGACTCTATTGGATAATATGCCTGAGGGTTGGCGCAAGGCTTTCGGAGAGCAGATGTGCGAAGAAATGCGCGCGGCTCTTATAGATGAAGGTAGACTTAATGATTATGTTATTACCGACATAAAAGAAAAGTATGGTGGACTTAGATGGTATTCCTATGGAGAGACCGAGCGGACAATAAAAATTATTCATAAATATGAAAAATTAAGTCGTCGAACTTGCATACGTTGTGGTGCGCCGGCCACTGTAGTAACTACTGGTTGGATAAGTCCATATTGTGACGACTGCCTCCCGCGCTATAATAATATGCCGGAGGATCATATGACAATTGAAGAGTATTTTAATGAGGTAACATATTATGACGAAGACACCGACGCCAAAGAAAAGTAATATATTTCTGTATATAACCTTGCTGCTGATGTGGTTGGGTATTGTATTAGAGACATTTTTGAATACCGAACTTGCACAGATATTTGGATATATTTGTTTCGGCGGTGCATTTGTCACCAATATCGCAGACCTCGTATATAAAGTTAGAAAAGGAGAATGAAGATGGACAAGTTAAAAGCAACTGAAGAATTAGTCGGTTTTTTGAATATGCTTGAAGAAATTGATTTTGATTATCTTCATTCTACTATCGTTAAAAAAATAAAGCGGATGCACGAATTTTATGCAACTTATGGGGTGCCACACAACGACGAACAAACCAACACAAAGATCGCTCACGAATTATCACATTTGATAGATTTGAATGACTCGATCGTAACGCTACGTGAGTCACCTAATCATACTCATAAAAAAGAACGTAAATTATTTAAGGATTTCTATAATTATCTTGGTGCGCACATAACTGAGTGGCACGACTATGGAGACGATGCAAAATGAGAGAGACCATAAGACATTTTTGGTGCGACAGATGCGGCGCACAATACGTCCCACCGCAGGACGACCCAAATATAATTCCTGCCGTAATTAAAGTGGTGCCCAGTGCTTCCGAAGCAACTGGAATGGATTTATGCCCCAAATGTAGCGAAGAATATTATGCGCTACTTAGAGAGTTTAGGAGTACTACTGGTAATGAAACAATAGCTACTCCAAGCAAGCACGATGTTGTTACTATTGAATCAGAACCAATGGGTTGGGAGGATTGGCTTGAGAATATTAAACCTATTCCCAATTTTACTCCACCTTCGGTTATAGAACTTACTACTCCTTCAGTACCAAATTGGATACCTAGATGCTGCCGCAACTGCTCTAATCATCCGATGAATGGCGGCAGTGGTTTTTGTAATTGTACCTTACCATATTTGGAGGATTCCACTACTGCAAGTATAGGTACAAATACGATTATTACTACTTCTACTCTCCGCATTACTCCTGAGGGATATATTGAATATAAAGGAGATACTTCAAATGACAACCAAAAATGATATTCTGCGCTTTATCGCTAATTTCTCAAAGCATCCCGGCGCGTTAGATATGTTCCAGAATGGAAAATGTGCTTGGTTTTCGGTTATACTTTCGCATCGCTTTGACAAGGAAGAAGTCGAAGTAATGTACGACTCTATTGCGAACCATTTTGGTACTTACATTAATGGTACGGTCTATGATATTAGCGGTGATGTTACGAATAATTATAGATGGGAAGCTTGGACTGATTTCTATAGCGCCGATCCAGTTCATGGACAACGCATTTTGCGGGATTGCTATTATTTCGATGAACAACTTTGAGTATTATTCTAAATTATATAAAATATGCGCCGAAAGTCCGGAGTTGATGGCGGCAGACCTGCTCGTTGAAATTCCACTTCCAAATGGCGGTTCCGTCTTCCAGACTCCGAATGGGCGCGTATTTAAGACATATGCCGGCGCATATGATTATATGGTTGATTTTTGGCTAACCCAACCCCATTGAATAAAAACGTGACCGCCGCGTCAACAACATAGGAGAATATATATGAATGATAAATATGAAAAAGTATGCAAAGGTATTGAGATTTGTATGGGTAATTATGCTTGTATTACTTGTCCTTACTATCAGTATACCGAGGATTGTAGCGAAAGATTAGGCGTTGATACTCTTGAAGTATTGCGAGAATTGAAGGCAAGACAATGAGGCTTTGTACAAAAGCAATTATTATATCTTGTCTTATGATAGTCTTCGCGGCCGTCCTTATAGCGAATATAGCTATACCCGCGCCAATATATCACTTCTATTCATCTGATACAAGTGGTATAATTCAACATCCAATGACTCTAAAGGGGACTTGGCTAAATCACGACGCCGAAAATACCATCGACTTCGAATTTACATACGCACCTGGCGCGCGAGTCATCGACGTAACAATAGTACCTATCAACTCATATGAGTGCGAAGTCTATATTGATGATGAGTTTTACGTATTCTTAGATTACGAACTTAATCCCAAAAACTTCAGTCGCGCCGAAGGTCAAGAGATATTTGTAACTTATACTTCAGAACATAAGGTATTTTGGGCATTTAGATTATATAATGACGAAGGAAATTATAGGCTGACTCCGTGGAAATCGGTATCACCTATTTAATAAATAAAGATAAGTGAATTTTATGGATATTGACTTTATTATAACTGCTTCCGTCTCGCTTCTTTTGGCTTTTATGATATATGCAAAAGTTGCATAATTTTGAAATTTTTGGTATAATATATATAGAAAGTTAGAGAAAGAGGAAATCTATGGTACTTTTTGATAAAAATGAATATCTTGCTGAATGTTCATTCAATACAAATATGTATAGAGCAAAGATTTCAGCAGACGCAGACACACATATTTGGACTACAAAAAGTGGTAATAAGATACGTATTGAAGATATGTCTGATCCGCATTTAATCAATACATATAAAATGTTGGAAAGAAATAATGTGATGGATATATACTTACCGTGGTTATCAGTCTTGCAAGAAGAGATAGTTAAGCGCGGAATACCTTATGATTTCAATGAACTATTATTAAAATGTAATTTTAGAAGAAATGAATAATAAAAGAGGAAGCCTTATGGATAAGAAATTTGAAACTATTGTATTTACTACAAAACCTTATCGTGCAAATCTGCGCGATGATTCTGAATATGATAAAACTGCAATGTGGTTTGATATTGCGGATGTAATGCGCATACTTACGGCGCAAGGCTATCAGTGTCGTGTTTATGAGGAAGACTTTCATATCGTAGTTATTGAATATAACTATAAGGACAAAAGTTATGGTGGTCCGACTCTAGAATGGGTTGGAGAAGATGAGTACATTTGCAATCCCAATGATGAAGTTGAGTATGATGAGCGCATTAAGGATGATATTAGTCCTGCTGTGCGCGGAGATATTTTGAGGTGTGAGACGGAATATGATGAGAGAAATACTATTTAGAGCGAAACATTCAGACCCTTATGATACACACGGCTGGTATTACGGTTATTATGAGAGAGCTGATAATACGTATCATTATATTATTACAGAAAATGGTAGTATTATTCCGATCAATCCTAGAACTGTTGGGCAATACACGGGATTTAAGGATAGAAACGATATTAGAATATTTGAAGGAGACATTGTTAGGTGTTACGATAAAATCGAGTGTTATGACATCGGATGTATATATTGGGATGATAAAATATCGTCTTTTCGACGGACATCTTCTTCGTGTCTTGACCCTCGATTTCATTCATTTGATTACCCGCTTAGTTCCCGTTGTGAATATGAAGTTATCGGCAATATCTACGATAATCCGGAGTTACTAAAAGGAGAAAATAAGTGAGAGAAATACTTTTTAGAGCTAAGAGATTTAGAACGGATAACTGGGTTGTAGGGTATTATGACGGATATGGCGTTTTGCCATCGATGTCTATAAATCCCGATGATGTATTTTGCAATATTGACTACGAAACGCTCGGTCAGTTTACTGGGCGTTACGATAAGGACGGCGTGAGAATATTTGAAGGGGATATAGTTCGGCTATCTTTGCCTATTGCTAAAGATCTCGTCTATACTGCCATCGGTAAAATTATTTATGATGAATCTTGCTCCTTTAGTTGTGAAACGCTTTCCAAAAAAGTGGGGACTTTTCCGTTAGCGCCGGATTTTAAGTATGAAGTTATCGGTAACATTTATGATAATCCGGAATTATTGGAGGCAAATGAATGATTATAATAAATCCAGGTAAAACAACACGAAAAGGCGAATTCTACTTTAAGTGCCGTAATTGTGATTGTAAGTGGTATGCTGATAGAGGTGAGGTAAAAATATCTCCTCCTTGTGTTGAGTTTTATACCTATATGAAATGCCCTACTTGTGGCACCATTTGTTATGATAGATGAATTAAAACGACCAGCTCTAAATTGTTGGAGGAAGTTAAATGACATATAAAGAATGGTTGAACACTTTACCGATAGTTGAGGCCCCTGAAATGGTACACGCCAAAAATATTGGTAACCTTGTTTACGGGCATCACTGTGAGTTTAAGTGCTCAAGGTGCGGCGCTGATGCAGGAGAAATTGCGTATGGAAGTATGGACGGCGCGAAAGTAAATTATTGCCCCAATTGTGGTGCATTTATTGGAGATGGCACAAAGTGGGATGGGACATTTGGTGGTGACTTCAAGGTGGAGGAGAAAACAAATGACATTTAATGCTATTAGAATGACTCTTCAAGATATACAAAATTCCATTAACTTTTGTAGGAGTAAAATAGAGCAAATGAAAGAAATTGAGACTCCTATATCATACGAAGAAACAGAATCATATGATCAAATCATAGATTATCTAAAAGAATATAAGCATTATCTTGAATTTGAGAAGGATTGGGAATGACAAATAGAGAATGGATGGAGGTAAATAATGGATTCTACATTACTTAATATAGTTATAGATGGACTTGAGCATTGTATCAAAGAGAAATGCGATGGTTGTCCTTATAGAATTAACGGTGATGATGATTTCTATGATGTGAGATGCATCAATAACTTAATGAAAGATTCCTTTTATCTTCATACCGGAAGAGCTCAAGGAGCAGGACATCTCGTTGATTGAGATACTTCACACGAAATATAAACAATCGAAGCTACGCACATTCGCGGCGACCCTTAAGAAATGGCCGTCGCTATTTTTTTTACATCGAACTCGGCAATAAATGATGACTGCCGCGTCTCTTTCGTTCAAGTCAAAACCACAGACTCGATATAAAAGTACGACCCGCCGCACATCAACATACAGACTTTCTCAAGATAGAAAGAAATTTTCATTTATATCCCAAAAGATTATAATTTTTTATCAAAAAGTTTACATATAGATGTAAGTTAAAGAAGTATTTGATGTATATATATAGAGCCAATACGATAGGCGATGGCGCCGCCGGTACTGACCGTCGAGATTTGGGCGAAGCCCCAAATCACCGGTCGGGCGGGCGCCCTACGTCAGAACGAGCCTTAGGCTCCCAAAATTGAAAAAAACACCATCCACCCCTGAGGGGGTGGAGGGAAGCGGTCGCCGCAGGCGAGCGGTGTGGGATTCGCCGAAGGCGGAATACCCGGGGGCCGCTTTACGGAAAAGACCATACGTAAAGACTATACGTATAGACTTTAGAGAGGGGTGCGAAGTCACCCATCCTACATAGAGGCTCGACCCGAATAAAGGGGGTGGAGGTCCAGCTCTGATAGGGGTAGGGTGTACGGGGCCCAGGCTAAGAGAAAGACTATACGTAAAGACTATACGTAAAGACTATACCCGTATAGTCTCTACGTATGGGCAGGTCCTTCGTGGTCCCTGAGGCTGGCGTCGAGCACGCGGACGTGTATTGGGACCATTTTACTATACATATAGGTGTGCTGTGACTCGTAGGATTTAGTGCGAATTTCTTGCAATGTAATATATTTTCCTATTGGGTGATATATTTTCCCTGGCAAATTTTCTATCATAACTCAAATTTTGGGCCTTGTCAAATTTTCATTACATATAAAAAAACGTCCCTACGTTTCCGTAGGGACGTCGACGTATATACGTTACGTATTACGCCTTGATATAGGCCTTGACGGTGTGAGTACCCTTTTCGCCCTTAACCTTGATGGTCGTCTGGACGAAAGTGCCATCCTCAACCTTGGACTTGAGGAAGCGGTGCACGAGAGCGGGCGTCACGTCGAACTCCATCGCATTAGCGATATCCGTAGCGGTCTGCGGCTCAACAGCACTCAGAACGTAGTTGCACACGGCTTCAATCTGCGGCGCTCTCTCAGCGTTCTTCGCTTCGACCTTGGCAGCACGCTTGACAGCAGCGTTGGCGTTGCGAGTATCGAGATCGCTCAGGAGCTCAGTCGCTTTAGCAATGGTCTCTTCGTTGATGTTGCCGTTGATGATAGCATTGTAGAATTCACGAGTAGTCATAATAGTACCTCTTTCTGACGTAGGTCGTCACCCTTAATTTTTTTATTCGAAGGGAGAGTTTGTCTCTCTCACTTTCACTATATATATTATACTATATTTTTGGGATTTTTTCAATTTTTGGGCTTCACACTTTTTGAGATTTCTAGAATTTGATTTACGTAAAGTCTTTGCGCCGCTTCACTTGCGCGAAGCAAACATCGGTCTCACTGAATTTTATTTTCGGAGGCATCGCCGCACATCTACGTAAGTCATTTGCATAGGGACGAAGTCCCAATGCTCTCTTTCATTTTTTCTTTTCTTCTTTATTACTCTTATATTATACTATAATTTTAGTATATTTTCAAATTTTCATGTCTAACGTTTTGATTTAACGTCGACGAAGAAAAGTTCCGCCGCGCGAAGTAATAAAGTGCCGCCGCGCGTCCAGCTCATTTGTCAAGTTCTCTAGCTTGTCAAATTTTGGGAATTTGCAGCTCCCTTCCACTAATCTTGGTTATGTAGATGCAGCTGCGCCAGAAAATTTGACAGCCTCGAAAATTTGTGCGAAAATTTGCAGCTGTCGAAGTCGCAGCTTGCAGCTCGCTAGTTACGTTGTCAAATTTTGCGCGCGTCACCGAAATTTGGACACATACGACCGATGTCCGTGAAACAAGTAAGAAAATTTGACAAATTCGGAAATTAGACGTAACACGTCTAAATCGTATATAAAAAAGGAACGGACATAAGTCCGTCCCAAAAACGAAAGGAGTTTAGTCTACGCGTGAATAAGTCCGTGTGTATTTATAAGATAACAGTCACCATTATCCATTCGCACATACGCAACTATATCGCCGTCGCGTTCGTGTGGTGCAAGAACCAAAATCGTACCATAAGAGTCGTCATTACAACTCCTACCATAAACCCACGCGTATTTTTCGGAAGGTTCTTTAACATACTTGTCTACCCAACTGTCATAAGTCGTGTAGCATTCGCCGCTATCAATTACGCGTACACGGTCAAGCACTTCAAATTCACGGTCTTTCTTTTCGTCTGCGACGCGTTCTTCCTCATAGGTTGGCAGAGAGTTATACTCGTCCCATATTTTGTCAAGGTCACGCCAATCGTCGTCCAGATTAGGACTACGGTATGCTTGCCCAAGTCGTTCCAATAAATCGCCGTAGTTATCTAAAATACTACCGATTTTGAAATAGAGTTCTTCTTCAATAATGTACTTCATTTCTTTTATTTCCTTTCTTTTTTTTACAAATAAATTATAACATATAGAATACAAATTGTCAATGCCTTAAATTAGACGTATTACGTCTAAGTGCGGCGAGTGCCGTGGGATTACTTACCCCACGGCGACTTCCGCATTTTTTTATGTTGTGCAAGGCATTTTGTAAAAATCTGCGTTTCAATTTTCACATCGGCAAGTCCTGTGTGTTCTTCTTCAAAGTCATCTTCACCGCTAATATATCGGTAAAGGACTTCGGCGGTCAGACGAGGAGTGCCGTTCTGCCTTACATACCCATTTTTTTCGCACCATCTGCGGTAGGTCGGTTGTTTGGCGATTGTGTCGGTTGCCATTCGCAGAGTATCGAGGATAGGTATTCCGTAGGGATAAAAATATCGGTACTTCGATTTTGTGATATAGCGTTGCGTAGTGGTCAATGCTCGATAATCAAATGAAGCATTGTGAGCAACAATTCCCTTTACTTTGTACTTCTCGCAGAGATCTGCGATATACTTTTTTGCGGTAAACAGAGTAACAAGTTCGCGCTCGCCTTTGCTGATTTCTTCCTCATACTTCGGCAGTTTTTCGGAGTAATAGGCGGTTTGCATAAGGTCTTTTTCAAGGCAATACACATCATAAATGACAAAACTAAAAGTTTCATATATATTGCCTTGCTTGTCTACTATCGCACCGCCGAGGTCATACACAAGAGGATTTTCAAGTGTGTTTGCCGTTTCGGTATCGTGCATAAGATAGTAATTTTTTCGTCTGTCGATTTTCAATACACATTTTCCTTTCGTTTTTTTGTATGACTTATTATAGCACATTTGCGGCGACTTGTCAAGTGTTTTTTTCGCAAAAGTGCAATTTTTTTCGCCGCGAATTAGACGTAATACGTCTAAGTAGGGAAAAAGGAGGGGATTATTTCCCCTCTTTCTCCTTTTCGGCTTTCAGTTTCGCTCTGCGTTCCGTGTCTGCCCTGATGTTTTTCGCTTTCTGCTCGGCGGCTTTCTTTGCTTTTTCTGCCTTTTCAGCACACTTGCGAGCATAGTCCTGTGCCTCGGCATAGCCGTCATAACCCTCTTTGTCCTCTCTACTGCCCGTAGGAATGGAAAAGACGATTTTGACATAGCCCTCGTCGCCCTCGTCCGTTACAAAGGGTATAGCGTAGGCGTTAGAGTTGACAAGCAAAACTTCGTCCTCGTTGACTTCGCCGCTTGCGACAAGTGCCGACTTCACACTTGCCATAAACTTGTTGCGGATTTCGTCCGTTTTCTTCATTTGTTTTCACTTCCTTTCAACACTTATATTATACTACGATGTATGCAAATTGTCAAGTATTTTTTTTAATTTTTGCGAATAAAATTAGACGTAATACGTCTAAGTATGGACGGATTACTTATGTCCGTCCGTTTGTGTTTCGATAATGCAATATTTTACTTCGTACTGTTTCAAAATTGAAAGTATCATATCACTTTCCTTTTGATTATAGGAATAAATGTTTAACTGAAACAGATTTTCCGTAATACGATTGTAAACTACCGCAATACCGAGTTCGTGCAACGCATTTACAATGCGGTTTGTAATGCGCTCACTTTCCTTGACTGTCGCATTGACAATCCATAACTTGTCTTTGCGCGTTCTGTCATAAATCGCCTGTGCAAGCCAAACGCCAACCAGATTGGTGCCGAAAGTGACGACGAGGACGAGCCATAATTCCTGCCCCGTTATCAGTTTTACTATGCCGTTATAGAATGTATAACTGACAGCATTGATGAGGGCAGCGGTCATCTTCGAGGCTCTGACGGTGAGTATCGTGCGCAGAGTGGACATAACAACATTGATGAATTGCAGAACGACAAAGATAATGATAGAAAGCATTTGAAATATTCTCCTTTCGTTTCAGTATCTTTATTATATCACGGAAGAACGCATTTGTCAATAGTTTTTTCAAAGTAGAATTAGACGTAATACGTCTAAGTGGAATGGGAGAATTATCTCCCATAATACGGACATTTCCATTCGTTGCACTCGACACAATCCTCGAATGAAGAATGGGCGCGACACTCGTCGTACTCGTCTTCGTCGTACTCGTCTTCGTCCTCGTCTTCGTCTTCATCGAGCCAACTGCAACCGCCGCACAGTCCATACTCACCCTCGCCGTCATCGAGTTCACCGTTCTCGTCCGCGAGAGCGACTTCAAGATGGTCGAGTTCTTCGCCGAGGTCATCGAGGAGGACACGCAGATTGCCGATATACTCCTCTACTTCGGAGTTGTCCTGTTTACTCTTCGCGGCGTACATCGCTTCGACGATTTCTTTGGCAAGTTCCTCATCGGAACAAAGCACGCCCGCCATTCCCTGCTTGATTGCCTCATCATACTTGTCGAGTTCGTTGGTTACAAAAAATCCGTTCATACATTTTCCTTTCTACTTTTGTGTCGGTCACAACCCTATTTATTTATCGAGTTTTCCTCTCGATTACAGTTATATTATATCACGCGCATTTATATTTGTCAAGACATTTTTGAATGTGGATTTAGACGTAATACGTCTAACTATCGTGATTGAATTATTCAACCACGGGCACAGTAATAACCTTAACATTGACTTCGCAGTCTAACCGATATTCAAAATCGGCACGAAGCATCTTTGCGGCGACCTCTGCGTCGGCTTTGTTGGTGAAGACTTGAATGTGGTCATCGTCAATTCCAAACATTCCTGGATAATCATCATTTTCCATCATAGGAATATAAACTCTCTTCATTGATATTTCTCCTTTCTTTATTCTATTTATATTATATCATAAATAAAATAAATGTCAATACTTAAAATTAGACGTATTACGTCTAACTATGGACGAAAGGGGAGAAAATCTCCCCTCACCCCATTACTCGGCAACGACAAGTCTGTACGCCTTGCGAATACCGACCGAAGGAACCTTGACATCGGTAACTTCGACCTTGCCCTCGGCGGCGAGCTGACGAAGCAGAGCACCCGCCTTGGAGGTGGAAACCTCGTAGTCCGTAACTCTCTCCGCAATCTCGGAGATGACGGTGAACTCGTTAGTCATCACGGCAAGGATAGCGTCCTTTATGGGACCGTTCTCGATGGACTTCTTGGAGGGCTTTTCCTTACGCTTGGCAGCACTCTCATCCTGCTTGGCGATAATCTCCTGAGCCTTCGCCTTGACTTCCTCGGTGATGTTGCCGTTCACAACGGCGGTGAGCATTTCTCTCGTAGTCATAACTACATTTCCTTTCTTGCGTTGGTCGCAACCCCATTTTGTTTTCGTTGAGTTTTCCTCTCAACTACTCTTATATTATAGCACACTTCGTGCCACTTGTCAAGAGTTTTTTTAGATTTTTTTTAATTTTTTTTCGTGGTAGTGAACTGCGTTTCTCTGTCCTCTTGACAATTATTATTATACTACGAAAGTATTGATTTGTCAATACCTTTTTATATTTTTTATGAATGAAATTAGACGTAATACGTCTAAGTCCCCTCTTGCGAGGGGAACAAAATCAAAGAAGGGACAATATATATTTGCGGTATTTATCGGCAAAAATAGAAACATAAGTATCACAACTATTGTGATTGCCACGAACTTGGTAACAGTTGGTAAAATCTGTTGAAAAGTCTGCGGCGAAAAACGGAGTGTCGGGATTTGCTTTTTCACGGATAAAGACGATACATCTTGAACCTTTGGAAAGGTAATTATCCCATTCTATCGTTCCGATACAGTTATGGAGTGCCGTTCCCTCGTTTACACATTCCTTGCGAGTAGTCGGAATAACTACCGTATATTCGTCATCTTCAAACGGGACAAGTTTGCATTGAACTTTTTGGAAACACTTACTTTCAATTTCATCTCTTTTTGCTTCGTATGTTCTTTTTGCCTTGACAAAGTTTTCAATGAAATTGCCACTTTCATATTCCCATTCGAGATTATCGCAGTATTTTGCGTATTCAAAAGTTTTGTCTTGTAATGCAGAATGACCGAGAAAGTCAATCAGTTTGGGGTTATTCATATTTCTATGGTAAAGAGTGCGGAACTTCGGTTTGGTAAACTGTTGTTTTTGAGTGCCCCACAGATTTGTATAAATCTCATATTCTTCTGTGGTAAAATTGAGTTGTTTTTTATAATATTCTGTTTTTATTTCATCACAGACATTATTCCAAAAAATGTAGTCGCTATCTTCTCGACTATTTTTCGCTTTTTGATACGCTTTCGGGAACTTTGAAAGAATAAAATCAACAGAGATATTTTCACTTAAAAGGGGCAACGCTTTCCCTCTTGCGATGAAACTGTTTATTACTTTTACTTCATATATTGAAGCAAGTGTATCAGTTATTTTTCGCAGGGCATTTTTATAGCGTGTATATTCATTATCGCTCTGGCAAAAGTGCATACTCGTTGCGAAAAGTCGAGCGATAATATACGCAGGCGATACATTATAACTCGCCGCAGAGCCGAGGGCGACAATATTTTTGACTGTCTTACCGTTGGCGTTAGTGATAACACCACTATCAATATTGATATTGTAGGTGTCGCCACGGTCATTTACGATAACGATGTTCGGGTATTCCTTTTTCCAACTACTCATTTTTTTATGTCCTTTCGTCTTTGATTTTGTAACTATATTATAATACATAATTACGCATTTGTCAAGACCTTTTTGAGAGTGGAATTAGACGTAATACGTCTAACTAAATGCGGAAAGTCTATTCGACCTTCCCCATTATCAAATCACAAAGGAACGAAAGAATATCCGTTTCATTCGGATTTACCGCAAGACCTCTCCACTTTACTCTCACTCCGACATCATCGTCGAAAATAATGCCGTTTTTGTCTTTGGCAATGTAGTCTTTCCGTGTGCCGTACTTCACGATATGCACTTCGTCAAGTGCGATAGGCAGATTTTTTCTCAACCATTCAAGTTTGGCAGAGCGTACTGCGTTCGTGTATTCGGGCGAGGAGACTTTACTTACCCACGAGATTACACCTACTCGATAGCCTAGCACCTTACAGGCTGTCAGCAGGGCGGCGAGGCGAGATGTTTCGACCAACGGCGCGGCGACTTTGTAGGGTAGTACTTCTTCGGCTCGGAGGTGCTCCAACCAATTTTCCACGCCATACAAGTCGGCAATCGTGCCATCCATATCGAAATAGATAGTGCGGTTTTCGTTCATTTTTTCTTTTCTCCCTTCGTGTTATGCCTTATTATAACATATGCAACTACATTTGTCAATAGTTTTTTGAAATATTTTTTATATGAAATTAGACGTAATACGTCTAAAACCTACGTGGAAAAATAACGCGGTGTGCACTCCGCGTTACCGACTTTCGTCTTGTAGTTTTTCCCGTTTCTCTCCTATCGTGGAAAACGGCGGCTAACTTACCAAACTCAGAAAAGTCCGGATTTCCTATTTATTAGTCATTCTCTGTCGCAAAAGACTTGCCTTAGAAATCGTTGGCTCCAAGACGCGGACAATAGACTCATTTTTGGGCAGTTTCTCGACCTCACTGCGTGTTCTCCCTATTGTCAGTGAACTATCACTTAACGGTTGAATACTTGAAGAGTAGTTCGCGACGCTCTCTTGTCTTTCAACAGTTATATTATAACACGCGAGTATGGATTTGTCAATAGTTTTTTAGAATATTCTATGACTTGAATTAGACGTAATACGTCTAACTGCGGCGACCGCATTAAAAATGCGACCGCCACAAATCAAAACAAAGGAGGAAATATAGGAAGTGGAATTACCACTGTTCTTCGTTGTCCGACATTCCGAACTCTTCGAGCCAATCAATGGCACTTTCGCCCGTCCCATCGGGGAAGTCGGGTTCGTCTTCTTCTTCGGGACAGAAGTCAATCACGAGGTCGCCGTTCTCGTCTTCTTCGGGCTCGTCGGCACTCGTAATTTCGTCGAGGAGTTCGCGCATTTTGCTCATCTCCTGCGCAAGTTCATTGATGACAAAAGTCAACGCGGCGATAGTTTTTTCAATGTTCATTTTGTGTACCTCTTTTCTTTTCTTTTGTGATTATATTATATCATAATTTTCTAAAAAAGTCAAGTTTTATTTTGTAATTTTTCTGAAAAAGTTGGAGTATTGTTTAGACGTAATACGTCTAAATACCCGTCTTGCGACGGGCAAAGGAGGAAACACAATAAAGTTTAGATGTTGAAAAGTTCTTTTGCGAAATCGCCCTGGATATATTCGATATTGCCGTGCTTGGTGACGAAATAAACTTCACCCGTTTCGGTGTCGGTTATATCCATATCTTGTCCAGCTTCGATAGCCCAGCGTGCATTTGCAACCGCGATACGCAAGAAACCGTCCTGTTCAATGTGATAAGCGGTGTGAAATTTTCTCGTAGAATTGCTCCATATTTCTTTCATTTCGTTCAGTTCCTTTCTTCATTGTACTTATATTATATCATACTTTTTGAAAATGTCAAGTACTTTTGAATATTTTTTTTAATTTAATTAGACGTAATACGTCTAAGTACGCCCGACTTGCTATTGCAAGTCGCGCGCAATCAAAACAAAGGAGGAAACACATATGTAAACCCTTTCGGGTGCATTTAGAATTTATATCTTTCGGCATTATTGTTCGCCCATTTTACGAGAATATAGATTTGGTCTATACTTGTTTCGTAAGTATGGACTTCGCCGTCATAGTCAATATCGTAAGTCGTTTCCGCAATATCGACTATTTTTGCACTTTCGATAGCGGCGTGCCGCCCTGCTTCATAGCCGTGCCTATAAGTTTGGCAAATACCGATTGCAGAACCGACAGTAATTACTATAAGGACACACGCGAGAATAATAGTTAAAGTTGAGTTTTTCATTGTTTTTTATCTCTCCTCATTTCAGTAACTTTATTATACCACGCAACGCTCTATTTGTCAATAGTTTTTTATGATTTCTTTTCTATATATTTAGACGTAATACGTCTAACTATACGAAAGGACGAGTATCAATACTCGTCCAATCCGCTCTGTTCGGCGGTGATTTCGTCGATTTCGCCGTAACCGACGGGTTCAGTGAAATATTCCAGCGCGATGTCCATCGCCTCTTCTACGGTGTCGGCGCCGACGATGAAGTCTTCGCCCGTCTCTTCGTCATTAAATAACCAATGTCTCATTTTTTTATTCCTCCTTATCTCGCTTTGCAGTAGTAACGCCGCGCCCCGAAGTTGGGCAGGTCGTCGAGCGGCTTCGCTCCGCTGACTGTTATCAGCACATACAGGTCGCCGCGCTTCAGCGTGTCGGTCTCTCGCATATAACGGAGATATTCGCGGCGTGCTTCGCAGATGTCGTGGGCGCGACTCCAACAAGCAGTAATTTCGCCCGTGGTCTTGTTGTGAAAGTAGTTAGTGAAAGTTTGCATTGTTTTGTCCTCCCTTTTTGATTGTGTCTTATTATAACATATCTATATGGATTTGTCAACTATTTTTTATAATTTTTTTCAGATGTATTTAGACGTAACACGTCTAACTTACACCAAAAGAAAAAGGGAGGTTACTCTCCCCAATTCTCTCTGATTTCGCCCGTCAAATGATTATATTCCATATCATCATCATACAGACGACGCGCGGTCTGATATGCAAGTCCGAACATCTCACGGAAGAACGCGCCGATATGTCTTCGAGTAGTCCGTGAATAAAGTCCGTGAACCTTTACCCAACCGTCAGGCGACACCGTAACAACTACGGTTGCGTAACTACGAAGACGAATTGCGCCGTTGTCTTCTCTTTCAATCTGTGCCTGTCCGTAAGGAATGTAAGCGAGTTTTTTGGTAGTCATTTTTTTACTCTCCTTTGTTTTTTGTTATGCTTTATTATAACACGCATTTATATATTTGTCAAGTATTTTTTGAAAATATTTTTTATTTTTTTGTGTATATTTAGACGTAATACGTCTAACTTTACGCAAAGCAAAAGAGGGGATTAAATCCCCTCGTAATAATGCTTTTCGCCGTCGAAACTGATTTCGTAACTATTGCCGTAACTACCTTCGAGTTTTGCCGACTTTATCGCTTGAATGTGTCCGATTTTCCAACCGATGACAAACGCAATACCGATTGCCGCGAGAATGAAGAAAGCAATAAGTTTTTTATCTTTCATTTTTTTCACCTCACGCAACATACGCGATAACCGCGCCGAGAATAAAAGTCACGATGTAAGAGAGAACCGACCACGCAATTTTCTCAACTTTTGATAAATTAAGCACACAATACTTGAAATATGCCCATTTTTCTTTGAATGTTCTTTTCGTTTTCATTTTTTTATATTCCCCTTTCGTTTTTGTACCTTTATTATACCACATATTTTTTATTTGTCAAGACTTTTTTGAAATTTTTTTCGTATGGACTTAGACGTAATACGTCTAACTCGGATTAGTTAAACTAATCCTTCGTGACGGAACTATCTGCAAGACTTGTAAGAAGACCCGCGGCACACCGCATTTCGTCCGTGGTAAAATCGCTCCAATTAAGACTTGCAAAAGGCTCGGCAGATTCAGCAATCGCATCGAGCAGAGTCGCGGCAGTAAGAAGGACGGATTTTTCTTCGTTCGTGAGTGTGAGAGTTTTTTTCGTGACTTTCATTTTTATTTCTCCTTTGTTTTTGATGTCTATATTATATCACACATTAATTAAAAAGTCAAGACTTTTTTGAAATTTTTTTCGCTTAATTTAGACGTAGTACGTCTAACTCACCGCAAAAGAAAAACGCGGATTACTCCGCGCTCTTCGTCATCGCACTGAACTCTTCGGCTTCGACAAACAGATTGAGAACTGCATTGTTCCACCGCGTTTCGTCGTACTCTTCGCACATTTTAACGAATTGTATCGTTATGGGACTTTCGTGTCCGTGTATCGCGATTATGCGATTGATTAAATCTTCTCTTTTCTTACTCATTTTTTATATCCTCCTTTTTGATTATGCCTTATTATAACACACCTTTTTGAAAATGTCAATACTTTTTTGAAAAAAATATTTTTTTATTTTTTTACAAAAAACTCTTGACAAATGCGTCTAATCGTGTTATAATAAGGCATAACAAAAACAAAGGAGATAAACACAAATGAAGAACTCAAACAAACAGAACGCCCAAATCGCTATTGAACTTGAAAACGCTCACAACGGAACTTTTGGTAGAGTGTCCGAGATAATCGCCAAAAACTCACGCAGTAAGCACTTCAAAGTTTCCGAACAGAACGAAGATGATTGTTTCGTCAAGTGCCTTATCAATGGCAGTATCTCATACGAAAGTGCCGAAGTAAAAACGAACGGCGGCAGAATTGAGAAATGCTTGAACGAATTACTCAACGGCAAAGATACGCTTTTTATCTATCGTATGAAGATATGCAACAAGAACACGCAATACATTGAAAGAAATGTAGACTTTCGTATCGGTTGGTTTTCAGACTTCTATGATATACTTGTTGCGTGTAATGCGATAAAGAACACGAACGGAAGAAACCCCGAACTTGCGATACAACCCACTTCCAAAAAACTCTTTATTGCCCTTGACAATTACGGTGTGCCGTTTGATAACGAAAACATCTATATACTGAACGGCAAGAAAATTACGATTGCGTGATATTTGGGGACGGCAGACCGCTGTCCCCTTTATCGGACTTTATTACTTTAACGCTTTAGTGTCCTAAAGTAAGAAGTCCGCACCACTTTAACGCTTTAATGCACTAAAGCGTGGAAGCGGCCTGGCCTACGCATAACATATAATTAAAAGTTAGACGTGTAATATATACGTCTAACTTTTAACTATACCATGGAAGCGGCGCAATAAAAGGGCCTCAATATAAGGCCCTAGTTTGTTTTGAAGGAGTCGGACGCGGCTACCGCCGTCAGCGAGGGAAGTACTCGCTGACGGTCGGCATCTCGAAGAGCACGCTCTCGATGTATCTCGTGAGGGCTTTCGAGGAAGCGGGTCTCACGGTCTCGCTCCAGTAGAAGGACTGGATGTGTCCGTGCTGGCGCGCCTTGTCCCAACGGACGAAGGCTCCTCTGCCCGTGTACCCTTCGAGGAAGTTCGTCCACTGTTCGCGGGTGAACACATAACCCTGAAGTTCAGCGGGAAAATCGGGGTCAACATTCGGGCAGTAGATGACGAGGTCGGCGGTCGCCGCGTTGTCAATCTCAGCGCAAGCCGTCTTAATCTCAACCTTGACGGTCTCGCCGTTTATGGTCAACTTGATATCCTCGACCCCCTGGCGTTTCGTGCCGTGCATACGGCGACGAGCGAGGTACGAGCGAGTAGCGGTTTCGTAGGCGTCGCCATACTTTCCCCAATCCTTCGCCTTTTTCGTAGCGAGTTCCTCGTGCATAATCTTGATAGTGTCTTGCATTGTGTTTTCCTCTTTTCGTTTTGATTTTGTGGTCTTGTTCCCTTGACCTTACGAGTATATTATAACACTACCCGTCTAATTTGTCAAGGGGTTTCGGTAAAAAAATTAAAAAAATTTTTCGGAAGGGGAGGGGTCGGGTCGCGTGTCGGCTCAGCATAGGGGGGCTAGGTTTAGCGCTTTAGCACTTTAGTGTGTTAAAGTGCCCGAGGCTGGCACATTTTCTTTACGAACCAAAAATTTCGTTTCCCTACTTAAGTAAAAATTTCAAACTATTCTTTCCGCCCGACTCTACGTGACGAAAATTTGATTTTTCGCCGAATTTTGTGTATAATATAATTATAGAAAAAGGAAATCATATCCTACATAGTTGTAGGATACATAAAGGAGTGACCTACTTGAATCGCCTAAACCTCGACTTTTCACTTACGTCCGATGCTTCGCGCGTCGCCTACGTATCTTCATATCTCAAACAAGTTCGAAACCCAACTTCGACCGAACTCGAAACCTGCGCCAACTACATATTGTGGGGCGCAGACGCAAACGGCCAAAACGTCCGTCAAACCGGCGACATCGAGTTAGAGACCAAACATAAAACCTGGGATTCCCGCAAAATCGAATCACTCGATGCCTTACGCGAATCACCTACTTTTATGGAATCCCAAGTTAAACCGTTGTCCGAACGTTCGATCTACCGCGCAACCCAACCCGTATTTTCGCGTGCGGCCGCACGCCTCGCGGCTCCACCCGACGTCCGTCTAGAGCTAGAGCGACTTTGGGAGCAGATCGACCACCTCGAATTCGTCCTTCAAACTTATGAGTTGTCTCACGGTCGTCGCACAAAGCCAATCCGCGCCGAACTCGTCACTCGTATCATGCCCGCAGACATCGACGTCCTCAAAACCCGCGCGACTTCGATGGAGCCATACGAGTATTTGAAATCAAAGCACTTACTCGTCGAACTGCGCCGCCAACAATTTGCGTACCGCGATCTCTATGCGCCCGTACATCTCGCGCGCACCGACTCAGACCCCGAACCTTCGACTCCGATCGACTTCGGCGTAGAAATTAGGGTTAAGCCTTTGGATCTCAAATATGAGGATTCGCTATCCGAAAAATTATTTACAGAAGAGATAGAACCGTCCCAATTTAGTGAAGAAGAACTACAAAATATCTCACATTTGATATGGAGAGATAAAGTAGATGAAGAACGTACATCTGCGGCGGCCCCTTCAAAAGGTCTCGAGTTCGACTTCTGCAACGTGGACCATATTATAGAATTAATTTTGCAGTTGAAGGAATTTGGAGAAAACTCCCATCTCGACGGACAAACCGATAACTTTTTGAAGACTTGGGACTTTTATCACGCGGCCGCACACCTTACGGATGCTCAAGAAGACATACTTTCGCTCAAGATCGACCACGTCAAAAACCAAGAAATCGCCGACATCGTAAATGCGAAATACGGCAAAACCTATAGTGCGAACTATATATCTACAATATTCCGCCAAAAAATCGCTCCTGCTATCGCAACTGCCGCGCAACGACATTTGGACTTGGTAAAAGAACTATTCTTTCCTGAGAATTGGAAGAAATGTCGAACCTGCGGCCGCACCTTATTGATATCTGGGGACTACTTTGTGAAGAAAACGAAATCCAAAGATGGTTTTAGTAATCAATGTAAAGTATGTGATAAACATGAACGCGATAAAAAGAGGTGAAAATATGGGAATTTCAAAACGAGATGAAGACGCTCTGCGGCTTTTGGAATTAGTGGCTTGCCACAATGTTGATCCCGTTATATTTGTGGGATTATGTCAATCATTCGGTATTAAATATGATCCCAATACTGACGCCGAAGAAACTCTCGCGCAACTCATCGACGTCTTTAAAAGGCAAAGAAAGTCTGAACGAAAAGAATATCTTGAAATGGTAGAAGGATACTTTCGTAAAAAAGAACAACTTGAAAGAAAGGAGACGAGTTCTGATGCTATTTAACTTTTTGGCTTGGGTCTATTTTATGTGCAAATATAAATGGACCAAAATAAAGAATGGTTGGGAATAAGAGAAGATTAAGATGTGACCTTATGTATTGTCTAGATACGTAGATGTGCGGCGGGTCGCATTTTGATATCATACAATAGATATTACTTATATAATTTAATATATGGATTTGACCTATGTACATCTGCGCCGGACCCTATGTGAAGCAAACCACAGTGAGACTGTCGCAAAAATTTAACGATGCCGACGCGCATCTACGTATGTCAAATCCATTTTTCATATTCTTAAGGAAGTGATAAAATGCCTATCATACCAAATATACCTAAACAAGTACCCAAATTTAATATTACCTGTATACGCTGCGGCGAGACCAAATCCGAAAATCTATTTGCTAAAACCCACTCTTCTCTTTATCCCGATGGACGCTTTCATATCTGTAATAATTGCGCGACCGCTTATCTCACAGAACACGACTTTGACTGGGCCTATGTCGACAAACTTTGCCAATGTGCCGATATTCCCTTTATAGTACGCGAATGGGATCGTATTTTAGATATGAGCGGCCGTGATACTGTCTGGGAGAACTACTGCCGCGCCTTCGCGTCTGTTGAATACGAAAATCTCGGTTGGGACGACTATCATCGTCAATACAAAGCCCTCAAAGAAAAAGGATTTATCGAAGATAATATTCCTTATCTTGATGATGAAAAAATGAGAGAGTTGCGACTCAAGTGGGGCGAGAATTATGACAATTCTGATCTCTACTATCTTGAAGATCTTTACAAAGGACTTCTTGCGAGTCAGAATGTATCCGGGGCATTGCAAAAAGACCAAGCCAAAAAGCTCTGTAAGCTATCCCTTGAAATAGATACCCGTATTCGTGAGGGAGACAAAGACGTCGATAAGTTCCTCTCTTCATATGATAAATTAGTCAAGACCGCAGAATTTACTCCTAAAAATACACGCAATGCCGCGGACTTTGACTCTTTTGCCGAACTTGCACTTTGGCTTGAGAAGCATGGAGAAATCAACAAATTCTACGACAACACAACACGCGACATTATCGACGAGACAATTAAATCCATTCAGACTTACAACCAACGCCTCTATATTAACGAAGGCGGCATTGGTGACGCGATTACAGAACGCCTACGCCTCCTCCAACAAATAGATAAAAATGAAAAATCTCTCTACGAAACCGACTTCAAGTTTGATGAGATGGAATATGATAATGAAGGCTATACCCTCGAAGACACCGAAGAATTCGATGCTATGGAGGATGATGTAAATGGCGGTTATTGAGTTATTTGACCCATCTGTTCAAGGTTTTAGTTCTACTCAAAAAGTTTATCGTGACAACATCGAACTAGAAAAAGGTGTCGTCATTACCGAAGACTTTCTACATCGCAACCAGAACTTTTTATCAAAGTTATGGAATCTATTTACTGTATATCCAGATATCTATCTTGATATTATAAAACCTAAAGAATCAAACTTTGATTTATTCCCATACCAACGGTTATTCCTGCGCGCGTGCATGCGCTATCGCAACGTATTCTTCTGCGCGACCCGTGCCGCGGCAAAGACCTTTCTTACTGTCCTCGCCAAAATACTTCAATGTATCTTTGTACCTGGGCATAAAACTTTTATCCTCGCACCAAACAAGTCCCAAGCAGCGAAAATTTCATCTCAAAAAATAGATGAAATATTCTCTATTTGGCCTCTCCTAAAAGGTGAAGTTGAAAAATATAACAAAGGTAAAGACTACTGTGATCTTTATTTTAAGAATGGCTCTAAATTCTCTATCGCGGCGGCCCTCGATAGCGACCGCGGTACTCGTAATCACTCCGGAATGTTTGATGAGACACGTGACCTTGATGGCGAAATGCTTCAAGAAGTTGTTATTCCTCAGTTGAACGTTTCGCGTCGTATGCCTAATGGTCTCGTCAACCCATATGAAAGTGTAAACCAACAGTGTATCTTTACTTCATCTGCTGGCGCAAAATCAACCTATGCTTATGACCAACTTATAGAAATCCTAAAAGGTGCAATTATAAACCCCTACGAAAACTTCGTAATGGGCATCGACTATCGTATACCGTTAAAGCATCGACTTCTCGACCCCAAATTTATTCAAAGCTTAAAATATTCTGGTTCTTATAATGAGACAACTTTTGCGGTTGAATATAGTGGAGTTTGGCTCGGGTCATCATCTGATTCTTGGTTTGACTATGATCGCATTCAACGCTATAGAAAAATTAAAAACCCAGAATTGCGCCAAAAGTATAGAGAAGATCCAAAAATTTATTACTTATTATCAGTAGACGTAGGACGTTTAAGCGACCAAACACCTATCTTAACCTGGCGCATAAACGAAAAGAATAACCGCCTCTACTCCACATTAGTGAATATTGAGGTTATAGGACGCACTGCCGAATCCAAAAAGTTCGACCAACAAGCAATCGACATTAAAAAGCGGATTGCACTTTATAATCCGCGCGAAGTTGTCATTGACTGTAATGGCTTGGGCGTAGGACTTGCCGATGAAATGATCAAAGCGCAGGTCGATGATCAAGGAGTCGAATGGCCACCTTATGGTTTCTTCAATAACGAAGACTATCGCAAGATCCAACCTCCTAATGCGCCGCAAATCCTATACTCTCTCAAAGCTAATGGTACTTTAAATTCTAAAATACACAGTAATGTATATACTCGTCTTTCAAGTGGAATGATTCGCTTTCTTATATCTGAACAAGAGGCTCGCGCGGCACTCCTCGCTACCAAAGTAGGTCAAAAAATGACCACTGAGGACCGCATAAAACGCCTAATGCCGCACGAACTCACTACTAAATTGTTCGATGAAATGTTCAATCTCCGAGTAAAGAAAAATGGTCTTGACATCGTATTGGAGCAGATAAATACTCACTATCCCAAGGATAAATTTTCTGCTTTTGAATATGGACAATGGCGCATTAAAGAATTGGAAGACGAAATTCAAAAGAAAGTTGCGCGACGCTCTAAAATCGCAAACCGCCAACTAGTTTTCTTTACTGGAGGTGGACGTTAATTGGACTCTGAAATTAGAAAACTTCATACTTTCGATCTCGAAGAATTTAAAAAGCGAACCGAAGGCATGATAGATAAAAATACTAGTACTTATAGTTCCGACTGGCTTAGAGGAGAGAGTTGGCGCTCATATACGTTAGAAGAAGTATTAACAACTCTTGATAAGGGTACTGTTGACTCGCGCATTAAATTATCTCAGCACTTCTTTAAGGCAGAAGGATTTTATCGTAATATTATACTTTATTATGCGGGACTTCTTCAATACAAAGCTCTTGTAGTGCCTAAGTTTAAGAATCCTACAAAACCGGCTAAAAAGGTTGAAAAAAATTATTACGAAGTAATGGATTTCTGTGAAAATCATTATCTTTCTGATTTATGTTATGACTTCGCACGCAGTGTTCTTGTAAATGGAAGTTATGCGGGCGTTATCACAATACTTAATCGAAAAGATTTCGCAGTAGTTCAAATCCCTTATCCCTATTATCGTTCAAAGTTTAAGGACGTCTATGGCCGCGATGTCGTAGAATTTAATCTGAGTTACTTTGATAAATTGGATGAGTATGAACGTACACTCGCGCTCGATGCTTATCCGGCTTTTATTCGCAAGAGTTACAACAAGTTCAAGAAAGGTAAAATTCCTGCCTGGGTAATTTTGCCGCCTGACCTTGGTTTCTATTTTGCTTTTACTGATGATGCAATTCCACTCTTTCTTAATGTTATCCCGGCTATATTCCATTATGATATGGCAATTGAGACGGAGCGCGAACGCGAAATTGATGGTATAAGCAAAATACTTGTTCAACATATACCTCATCTTAATACTGGCGAACTTTTATTTGAGCCACCCGAAGTTCAAGTAATGCACGATGCCGCGGTCGGTATGATGAGCAAGACCAAAGGCGTATCAGTTCTTACTACTTATGGTGAAGTAAGCGCTATTGGCTCTAAAGCCACAAGTGAAGGCATTGATGATGCTCTTGAAAAGATATATGAAAATATCTATATCCAAGCAGGAGTATCTCCCTCAATGTTTTCTCCTACAGAATCATCTGGTGTTGATTATGCGATCAAAAAGGATATTGCCCTTATGATGATTCTTGCGAATCAATTTTCTCGTGTATTTTCTTACATTTTAGATGCTACTTTTAGTAATTCTAATGTAAGCTTTGAATACAAAATTCTTCCTCTTTCATTCTATAATCAAAAGCAATTTCTTGATGATAGTCTTAACCTTGCAAAAGCGGGCTTTAGTTTCTTACTTCCTTCTATTGCAATGGGTATCGACCAACACGAAATCCTCAATCTTAAAGTTCTTGAAAATGATATTCTTGAACTGCGCGAATACCTTGTGCCTCTTCAAACTTCGTACACGCTAAGTGCTGAGGATTCTAAGAATGAAAAAGAAAAAGAAGAAAATAATCCGCCTGACAATCAAGAAGATCCGACAATCGAGAACCCCGAAGACCAAAAATCTGAAGAAGACGATACGAAAGAAGATAAAAAATTAGAGACTCAGGTGGAAGAAGAAGATGAATAAAGGAGGTTAGATGGACTTGATTTACGATTTCAACGTTGCCTTATATGGTCAAATGGAACCGTATAATGATGTTTTATCGCATTGCCGTTGCCGCATTTTCTATAAATATGCAAATCGTAACGGCACCTTCATCACTGATGAGTTTGCGAATAAACTTATTTCCACGGTTGCTTATGCTCCCATAAAAGGCATCTACGACGGTGAAGATTATGAAGGACATGGAACCTCTCGTACAGAAGGACGTATTTATGGTATAGTTCCCGAGTCTCATAATTTTGCTTGGGAAAAGCACCTTGACGAGGACGGAGTTATGCGCGAGTATGCGTGCGTTGATGTACTCATATTTACCGCGCTTTACGAAGAAGCCAAAGACATCATAGGCAAGAGTCAGTCGATGGAGCTATACCATCCAAGCGTCAAATATCATAAACAAAAGATTGATGGACAAGAGTATTTTGTTTTTGATGACGCCTGCTTTTTAGGACTTCAAGTCCTTGGAGATAACGTAGAGCCTTGCTTCGAAGGCGCTTCGTTCTTTACGCTCCATGAGCAGATTGAAAATACTATCTTCCAAATTAAACAATTAGCCGAAGAAACGGGAGGCAAGAAGAACATGTTTAATTTTAAACTGTCTGATCAAGAAAAATATGACAAGCTCTTCAGTGCGCTCAATCCCAACTGCAACGAAGACGGCGGCTGGGTTATCGATTACATGGTTTTCGATGTTTATGATGACTATGCCATCGCTCGCAATACTGAAGACAAATTCGTCCGTGTATATTACGCCAAAAACGACGAGACTAATGAAGTCGAAATTGGTGAAATAGTAGAGTGCTTCATCGTGGATGTTACTGCTGATGAACTTAAGACTCTCAATGCTATTAAGCAAATCAACGGCGGTAATTACGATTGCGTCCGTCCCGAGATTGAGAAAGTTGACGAGATTGTCGCAGAAAAATCTGAACTTGAAACTAAACTTGTAGATGCAAGTACTGAAAATGCTACTTTAAATACGGAGAATGAAAAACTTGCGGCTCAAGTTGCTGAACTTGAGACCGAGGCTGAAGCTCGTAAAGCCGAACTCAATGCACTTCAATCTTACAAGGAAGAGATTGAAACTGCCGCGAAGAATGCTATTATCGAAGAGTATGCCGCGCACCTTGAGGAAGCGGTCCTTGATGAATATCGTACCAACATTGCGAATTACACCGAGGAAGAACTCGATAAAGAACTTGCTTACGAGATGAAAAAGCACAATCAAGATTTCTTTAGTAAAGAGTATCAATATACTCCCAAGCCCACTCCAGTGAGTGGATTAAATGCTATACTTTCAAAGTATGAATCTAAATAATGGAGGTTATATAAGCTATGTCAAGACTTACTATTGACGGTTACGGCCAAGTCGAACTCAACAATGTTGCGTTCCGTAGAGATGGCCGCATTGAAGCTCAATGCAAACCCAATGCTACTGACTTCTCCAATAAAGTCCTTGAGAACGGTATGCTTCTCGCTGTTGACAATGTTGCTCGTGAAGTCAAACTACCTGTTGCTAATGAGTCCCTTCCTGTCGCGCTCAACTATTCTGCTGAGCATATGTATGATGAGAGAAAGGGTGGCCTAAAAGATTTCTATCTTAATGGCACTGATGATTTCTATCCTCGCCTCGGCTATCTTGCCGTTGGTGATAAGTTCACTACGAACTGTGTTTCTTATGATAGTTCTGCGTATGCTTCTGAGTCCGCGTTTATTTCCGCGCTCGATAGCATTGCGACTACCGCTCTTTACGGCGGCATTGGCACTGATGGCGCGATCGCTGTCTCCAGTGCGGCTCCCACCGTTGGTCCTGTCCTCAAGGTAGTTCAGAAGACCACGATGCCTAACGGCAAGCTTGGCCTCAAGTTCCAAGTTATTAAAGACTAATTGAAGGAGGGTTATTACAATGACTTATGCTGAACTAAAAGAACTCGCCCTTCATGCTGTTAAGGGCACGGCGCCTGAGAACTTTTCTGTTGAGTCCGTCAACAAGGCTTTCGCCGACGGTCTAAAGGAATTCTGCGGCTCTGTTAATAAGTTCAATAAAAATAAGTACGATATCTTTGAGATTATCGTCGAAGCTGCTGAGGAAGTTCTTCCTCGTCAAATCGACAACGCTCTTAATGCTTTTGCGGAAGTTAAGAACGTTCCTCAAGGCGTAAAGGCCATTTTCAGACGCAAGCTCGGCAAGCAAAGAGCGAAGCAATTCGTTACCTATGCTGCGCTTTCTGGCGTCTATGAGACCTTTAGACTTGATACTGAGACCTTCGAGGTCCCGATTGGTGCTGTTGGCGGCGCTGTCACTGTTGACTTCGAAAGAATGCTCGACGGTGCTGAGTCTCTTGTTGAGGTTATGGAATGCCTCACCGAGGGTCTTGCCCACAACGTTTTCCTTGAGGTCCAAAAGGCTCTTCAAGCCGCTTGGAATAGCACTGGCAAGCCCAGCGCTAACAAGGCTGATACCAATACTTTCATTGGTTCCAGAATGGCTGATCTAATTGCTGTTGTCCGCGCGTATGGCGACAATGCCGTTATCTTCGCGACTCCCGAGTTCATCGCTGCGATGGGCCCCGATGCTATCGTTCCTACCCTTATGAATAGCACCACCAATGTTGCGCAAGGCATTTATCCTGAGGATGACATCAATTCCATTCACAACACTGGCCGCATCCGCATTTTCCGCGGTGTTCCAGTTGTTGAGATTCCTCAATCCTATGTGGACGAGAACAACGACAAGGTTTGGATCAATCCTGCCTATGCGTATGTCTTCCCCGCTGGCAAAGAGAAAGTCGTTAAGGTTGTCTTCGAAGGCGAGACCCAAATCAACGACTTCAAAAACCGTGATAATTCCATCGAGATCGAACTCTACAAAAAGATGGGCTGCGCCATTCTTACTCAAAACAATTGGTGCATTTATCACAACCAAGCGCTCGATAACATCCCTCATTATTAATAAATTAAAGGTGTGGGAGGGGGCATACTGCTCCCTCCCTACATGAGATAAAAGGAGTATCTATTATGGAAAATAAAGTTCGTGTTTATAGTAATGTTAATCATCCGGTATATGTCATTATACCTGGCGTAATTGCAGAAAGAGTTTGGCGCGACAAGGGCGCGAGCGTTGCTTTTGATCGTGAAACTCTAGAAGAAGCTATGTTTGATCGTGGCTTTAGAAATATGATAGAACAAAAGGTTCTTTATATTGAAGATCTTGATTTCTTGAAAGAAGTTGGTCTTGAAGACGAAGACGCGACCGAAGTCACCAAGATGGCAGTTATGACGGATGAGCAAAAGAGTGAACTTCTTACGGTTCTAAATCTTAATGATTTTAAAGCGGCTGTTGATAAACTTACGGCGGAAGAAGTTAATAGTCTAGTAGATTATGCTGTTTCCAACAAGATTATGAATATGGGTAAAAGTAATTACCTTAAGCAGAAGTGCGGCCGCGATATTATAAAAATTATATCATTGACGGAGGATTAAAATGACTCCTTATGAAGTTGTCTACAAAGCCTTTCTCACGAAAGTTTTGGATGATGAATGGCTCAATTGGGCACAAGATGAAGTCGCGTATGACTTAAGAACAATACTCGAAGGAGCCATTCCTTATTTCAAATTCCCGCGCAAATCGCTCGACCGGGATCAATGTGGTTTTATAGAAACGTTAGATAACGAAGAAGTCCAGATTTTGGCGACTTATATGAAAGTCGAATGGGTTAATAGAACTATTCTTACTTGGGAAAATATTAAGCCTCTTTATGTAGAGCGCGATTTTTCGCAAGCCAATCTACTTGATAAATTGAATGCTACTCTTACTGCGGAGCGCAAGAAAGCAGAAAAGTTAGAATCTCTTTATTATCGTAGTATTAAGAATAAGCCATTTGACTACACGAAGTTGGCTGGCAATGGATAGTTTTGAAGAAGGTTATTATAATAAACTGAAGAATAGACTTTTTGGTTTATTATGCGAGCGTGAAAAAAATGGTGAATGGGAAAAGTTTTTGGATACTATTTTGACTGAGTTGCTCGGTTCAGAAGAACTCCATAAATCCATTCACTATTATACGCTTTATGCCAAACTTTCTTCTTTACGTTATCTACGTTACGAATATTTTCGTAAAACCATATTTGATTGTATGGGATTATTGGGGAAATAATGGACTATTCAGAAATTTATGCCTTGCGCGTAAATCGCTATGGTCATGATTTCCAATCCCGCGTGCAGGGCGAGCGCGAAAAATTATTTGAAAACTTTTTACTGAAATCAATTTATCGTGTTGATTTTATGTATGAAAGTGAACTCCAACCTGGTTCGCTTGAACCAAATAAACAAGATAAAACTCAGACATTGCAGTATCTATTAACACGACTTTCGTTAGATATTCCGAATGGCACTGTTTTAGATATTAATGATCAGAATTGGATGATCTACTATAAGGAAGAGATTGCGGCGAGTGGTTATAATCGCTACATCGTATTAAAAATGTCGCATGAGATCACTTGGGTTGGTCCTGACGGCAAGACCTATACAAGTCCTGGATATATTTATAGTGGAATGACTTCACCAATTATTGCGGCGGTTAAGTCCAATAGTAGTGCAGTAGTTTATAACGAATTTAATAATTCGCTTAAACTTATATTCCCTTATACGCCAAATATTGATATTGATGGGTATGTAAAGGTTAATGTTGGGACTGATAATGAACAACAATTTAGAGTTACAGGACTTGATTCTGTTTCTACTATTGGCGTGCATTATGTAACTCTTGATCCTATATATAAATATGATGAGACACCCGCGCCACCCTATGACGGCGAGTCAGATGGTTTTTGGCTTTATGGGGGTGACACAGAATGATACGAAATTTAAAAGATATGGGACCTACGCTTCAAAAGATTATGAAACGTCTTTTTGCAAATCAGACTCTATTGAAACTTTTGTATTATACTGATAAAGAACCACTTTCTCATCCCGACCTTACGGAAAGTCAAATCCAAACTGAGATTTATAATAAGCTCATAAGAATTATTCCTCGTGTACAAGAAATGGAGACTTCTAATCCGATAGTTGTCATTCGCATAGATGGCGGCAGTCAGAATATGCAAAACGACGAATTTCGGGAAATCAGATTAACTGTTGAGACTTTTTGCCCGCTGAATGAATGGATTATCAAAGATGATAATTTAAGACCTTTCTATATTTTAGGTGAAATACAGAAAAGTCTAAGCGGCAAAGTTATCGACCAGGTTGGAAAACTTGAGGGCGGAGATTTTAAATTGAGTTTTTTGACGAATGAAGTATCTGATTATAGTATAGACTTTAGGTTTGAATTATATGAATAATCTTAAAGAAAGATTTTTTCTTGGATATCCTTGTAATTTTAAGAATTTGTGTTATGTTTTTCCGCCTACGATTAAGGATATAATTGCAAACGAACATTACGCGGCATATGCTCAGTTAATGAGTTTGTCGCAAGAGGAAATTCAAGATTTGTATATAGAACATAAAGTTGAGACTAAAAAATATCCAACACCTCTTGAGTATTTGCTTCAAAATGCTTATCAAAATAAAGATGTTGAGAGATTAGTTAAAGAAGGATTTCGTTTTTATACTCACGAAGATGTTACAATTCTTTATGATAAGAAAATAATTATTTTGGGTGATTTGAAGGAATTATTAAAAACAGTCAAGAAAGTTGAACAACTTCCTATGATTAATGAAAGTAATTACTTCGACTTCCAAAATTTAATACGTGCGGCAGTTGGACAGGATCCAATTGAACCGCCAAATCCAAATGAAAATCCTCGTATAACTCAGATGAAAGCGAAAGCTAGATATCGTGATCGTATTAAGGCGAAACAAAACAGTAACAAAGTTACTATGTTGAATTCATTTGCCGCGATATGTTGTATGGGGATTGGAATTACTCCTTTTAATCTAGGAGATTTAACTTATGTTGCGCTACAAGAGTTATCACAGAAATACAGTCAAAAGGATAGTTATTTCTTACAAATGCAAGCGCGCATGAATGCTTTTAGTAAAGCAAAATCCGCGCCACCAAAATACTGGGTGGCAGATGAAATAAAATAATTAATGGAGGATATTTGATATGGCTAATATTCTTGAAAAATATGGTATCAAAGAAGTTGCTGACGTCACTTTTTATGATATTAAGTCCGGAGCGCCTGTTCTTTATCTTGATACCCTTAAAGTTTCAACAATTGAGCAAACTGCTGAGAATGTATCTGCTCGCGGCGGTAAGGGTAACCCCGAACTTATAATTTGGGATTATAACAAGGAAATTACTGTTACTCTTGAAGACGCTTTATTTTCAGCGAAATCTATGGCAGTTATGTTTGGTAATGATACCGTTGCCGAGAATTCTGAAACCTCTCTTTATAGAACTATGATTGTTCATGGGACGGATGCAATTCCTACGCAATTTAATATTGCTAATAAAACTGTAAATATCACACCCGGTACTATTTATATTGCTGGTACTACCACTAGCACCACTTCTGAGTCCAGAGAGGCAAGCAAAGATTATCTCGTGACTTATTCTTTTACTGTTAGCGGCGGTCGTGAAATTGTTATTAATTCTGACACGTTCCCCTCTACTTATAAAGTTGTGGGTGACACTTATGCTCGTTCCGAGGTTGATGGAACTGATGAACTTTTCCAATTTGTCATTCCTAAGGCGAAGGTTCTTTCCGAAGTTACTCTTACTATGGAAGCTGAAGGCGATCCTTCTACTTTCAACCTTAACCTCAAAGTTCTTCGTCCTGAAGATAAACAAATGATGAAACTCATCCAATATAAGCTTGGTTGAAATGAAAACGAGGATGAGGATACTACCGAAGTAACCGAGCCCGAAGAACCCGATACCGGCAACGGTGAGTAATCCTTATCGTGTCGTAAACGCATATCTAATACGGAGGAGAAGCTCCAATTCTTCTCCTCCGTTTTTCTTTACTCCAAAACGGAGGTTTATCCTATGATAGATAATTTTTCTCAAGGTAGCATGAAACAAATGTACGATTTGTGCCTAAAAGCTACTTATAATATAGAGATAGGAAATAAATCCTATAAGCCTGGCGAGGTTATCGCTTTCTTTGATAAGATACAAGTAATGGGACTAAATGAAATTGTATCCCATATATCCGCGCGCGGTGGTAAAGATAATCGAAGATTGGTAACTTGGGATATTATGAAAGAACTCAATTTAACCTTCTCCCAAGGCATCTTTTCTCCTAAAACCTTTTCGCTATTTAATAATACGCGCATGATTGAACAAGATAGCAATGATCCAATTGGTATTACACAACGCGAATGTGTAGAGTCTAATGAGCAAGGCCAAGTTATTCTCAAACATACACCCGCGCGTGACCTCTATGTATATGATATTGATGGAAATGATGTCAATTATACGATAGAAGGAGACGTACTACAAATTGAATCTCCATATAAAGACTTAATTGTGACATATGAATTTGATTATGTAAATAAGCACCTTATTTACAAGATCGGCCAGAAATATTTTTCTATGCCGATTGCGCTTGAAGGAAGAACGAGTTTAAAGGATGATACAACTGGACAAATAGTAACTGGAATTATAAAAATTCCAAAACTTAAACTAATGTCTGATTTATCTATGACGCTGGGAGATAATGCAAATCCGGTGAGTAGTACTTTTAGAGCAATCGGAATCCCGGTGAAGAATGGACGAGATGCATATGTTGCAGAATATGTATTTTTGGACAATAATATAGATAGTGATTTTTAAGTTAGTCAGCATTAGTTTGGATAAAGCTAATGCTGATTTTTTTTGTGAGGTGAAATAAAAATGCCAGGACCAATAACTCAAGAGTATATATTGAGAGGAACAGCACAATTTGATGATATACAAAATAAGGTTAGTCAGATTCAGAATTTTTTAAATAAACTACAACTACCTACTAATTTAAAGACTAGTTTTACGCAGACTTTTAATCAATTACAAAGTAGCGCTCAAAAAGCAAGCAATTTAATTCAACAAGGATTTAACACGAAAGGTAATATTACTTCATTTAATAAAGAAATTAATAATATTACCGCATCATTTGATAAATTAGGTAAGGATATGGCAAAAATTTCTCCCGAAATGCTGGAGAAATCTGTGCCTATGCTTGCTGAATACAAACAAAAACTTAATGATATTTCCAAACAGATGCAAGATGTCCGCAGTCAAATGCAACAAAATGTTGGACAGCAATGGAAGGATTCGATTGAAGGCATTGTTGCTGAAATGTCTAAATTAAGTGGTTCCGGAAAAATTGGAGATTTTGCAAAAGAATTCAAAGCAGGGAATCTTGAAGAAGCTAGGAATATTCTTAATGATATTACCAGAACCGTTGGACATTTTAAAGATACGACCAAAACCGCAAATTTTAAAGCATTTACAGATCAACTTTATCAAGGTCTTTCTCAAGTGGAACAAAGTTCTGCTGAATTACAACAGAGACTTGGGCAGTTGGGGCAAGAATATACTAATGTTGCGCAACAAGGCGTAACAGAATTAACCCAAGGATTAACTCAACAAGACGCGACACTAAAAAATGCTAAAAAAGATCTAGAGGGCGTGGCTGACAATACTAATAAAATGGCAGATGCGTCCGTACGTGCCGCTAATGAAATAGATCAATTCAAAAACAAATTAACATATTTCTTTGGTTTGAATAATGGAATTCAATTAGTAAGGCGTGCTTTTACTAAATTAATTCAAACTATGAAAGAACTTGATGAGGTTATGACCCAAACCGCAGTCGTTACAGATTATACTGTTAGCGATATGTGGAGTCAATTACCTGAGATAACTGCTCGCGCAAACGAACTTGGTGTCGCAATCAAGGGCGTTTATGAAGCAGATATGCTTTTCTATCAACAGGGTCTAAAAACTAATCAAGTAATGGAATTATCTAATGAATCCATGAAGATGGCGCGTATCGCCGGTCTTGACGCAAAGACGGCGACCGATCGTATGACCAACGCACTTCGTGGTTTCAATATGGAACTTGATAAAACTAATGCACAACGCATTAATGATGTATATAATGCACTTGCGGCAAGAACTGCGTCCAATGTTCAAGAGATTTCTTCTGCTATGACAAAAGTTGCATCTCTTGCTAATAGTGCGAATATGTCCTTTGAAAATACTGCCGCATTTTTGGCGCAGATTGTTGAAACAACTCGTGAATCTGCTGAGACTGCCGGTACTGCATTAAAAACAGTTATTGCTCGTTTTTCGGAAGTTAAGAAATTAGTATCTGAAGGAGAATTAACTGGACAAACCGAAGAAGGCGAAGAAATTGATGTTAATAAAGTAAGTACCGCTCTTCGCGCGGCGAATATCGATTTGAACGAGTATTTAACTGGTGCAAAAGGACTCGATCAAATATTTATGGAACTATCTTCGAAATGGGATAGTTTGGATATTGTTACACAAAGATATATCGCGACGATGGCCGCTGGCTCAAGACAACAATCTCGTTTTATTGCATTGATGCAAGACTATAGTCGTATGCAAGAATTGACTGGTATTGCCACAAATGCCAATGGCGCGGCACAACAACAATTCGAGAAGACACTTGAATCTTTTGAGACGGTTGTAAATAGATTGAAAAATGCTTGGAATAGTTTCTTATTAGGATTGGCTAATAATGAAGTTATTAAAGGTGCGATAAATCTATTTACTGGATTAATTAATACAGTTAGTAAATTAATAGATACGCTTTCGCTTGGAAGTAGTTGGATTAAGACATTTTTAACTGGCTTTCTTGCAATAGGAACTTTTAAAGTGGGCAAAACTTTAACCACCAAAATGTTTGCTGGTATGGGTGCTCTCATGCGTGGAGAGGGCGCTAAGGCAGGAACGGCTTTTACTCAAGGATTGGTTGAAAAACAAGCTAGGGTCGTTACTTCTCAAAATGCCTTAGCGGCAGCATCTGCCAAAGCTGCGGCGGCTAATAGTTTAGCCGATAAAGCTGCGGCGAAACATGCAGCAACAAATGCTGGATTAGCACAGTCGCAAACCGTTGTTAATAAAACTGAATTTTTGGCGGCAATTGCAAATGAAGAACTCACTGAAGCAGAATATAATGCCCTCGCCGCGAAAAAATTAAATACAACACAACTCGAAGTATATAATGTAGCATTAGAACAGGGTGCTACTTATCAACAAGCCTATGCGCTAGCATCTAGTAATGTAACCAAAGAAGAAATTCTGGAAGCTGGAGCAATAAATGCGTCTAATGCTGCTGAGCTTCAAAAACAGGCACTCGAAAAGAAGGGACTTATTAGTTCGGCACTTTTATTAGCGAAAAATAAAATTAAATTAATACTATATGCGGCTGAACTAAAGATTTTGCAAAAAGATACAGTGGCTAATGCCGCAAGAATAGGTTTAATAAAGGAAGAAACAGCCGATTTAACGGCACAGAATGCTGTTCTGGCCACTAATTTAAAATTACGCTTAGCTGCCTTTTTTACAAGTCCCCTTGGAAAGATAACAATGGTTGTCGCAGGAATAGCGGCGATAACGGCTGGAATAATTGCTTTAATAAATAGTGGCGAATCCGCTGTGGAATTTGCCAAACGAATGCGCGCTTCTGCTGATGCAGCAAAAGCGGCTGCAGAAAAAGCAAATGAAAAGTACCAGGAACTAAAAGATAATCTTGCTTCATTGGCAGAAGAAAAAGATACTTTAAAGAATCTTACCTATGGTACTACTGAATGGGCTGAGCAATTAGATGTAGTCAATAATAAAATTCTTGATATTTTAAAGGTCGCTCCAGAATTAGCAAAATATCTTACCATTGATGAAACGGGTCAATTAACTTTATCTGAGCAAGGCCAAGATGAATTTTTAAAACAACAAAAAGAAAATGCAACTCAATTACAAAATGCCGCGATTGGCACCGAAATGGCGGCTCTAGAGGCCGAAGCAAGAAAATTAGGGTATGATTTAGTCGGTGATGATAGTCAAGCTAACCAAAATATTGCTCGTGTATTAGCTGGTGATCAAGACACTATTGAGAAGTTGTTAAAAGAAGGGGTAATGACCCAAGAACAACTTGCTCTCGCGCAAAGTGGTTCTACTAAAAATATTGAAAAATTTATTGACCAAATGGGTGGTCATGAAAATGCCAATGATATTAGCGAATATTTGGCTTATGGAGAGGCATTATTAAAATCCGATGCTTATAGAAAGGCATATGGGTCACAATTAGCAACAAACACTATAGCAAATGTTGATCATGTAAATGAGCAAAATCAAAAAGCTGTAACTGGATATATGTTACAGTTAGGGTCAGATTTACAAGCTAATTATAAAGAGCAATATAAAGAGTATCAACTAGCTAAAAATGTAAAAGCTGGACAGTATTATAGAGACGATGATGGCACTTATAAACAATATACAGAAGAGCAAGCTAAAGAAGCCGAAAAAACACGAGATAAATATCTTGGAATGGGCCGCGATCTCGTTCGTCAGTTAATTAGTGCGGGATATACTGATGTTGAATTTGATGAAGATAGTTTTGAAATTACCTATAAAGAAGGAGATCAAGATTTTGACCTATTAGGCGACGAAATTTTAGCTCGGATGAATTCAGAGTCACAAGCAAAAGAACTTGAAGAAAGAGGCGAAAAATTTGCCTTAGAGTATACTCAGATTCTTAACAGTCTTGGAGATATTGAGGCAATTCGTGAAAAATCTTATGAAGATAGAACGCAAGCAGAAAAAGACGCATTAGCTAATGCCACTATTTTAGAAAAAGTATTTTCTAAAGATTATAATAATATTAATGAAGATGAATATAGTCGTATTTTAAATGACACTAATTTACAAAATATGATTATGTCTTTAGCCGAAGACCAAGAAGGGGTTATTTTAAAGAATATTGCGGCTGAAGTTGCTCCTCATCTTGAGAAGATTATGAAGGAAGCCGCGACTACGGCTAATCAAACGGTTGAAAGCATACGTTCTGAAGCTACTGCAGTAGGAGTAGATGAAGTTTATCTAAAAGAGCAAGAATCGTTATTATTAGCTGCATTAAAAAAGAAAGGCAAAGTAGATGATAATCAGTTAAAGAAAGAAGTTTCTCAATTAGTTGCTCGTAATGCAAAGATTAAAGCCTCTGCGGAAGAATTAATTTCAAGTTATGATAAATGGCAAAAATTAATTCAAAAAAATGGTTCAATTGAAGTTTTTGATAAAGAAGACCGAGAAGTATTCAATGATTATGTAACTCAGTTTAATAGAATGTTTGGAATTACTACCAAACTAGATGAATCTTTTTATAAGGATGCTGAGAATATTAATTTACTAACTGCTGCATTAAATAATGATAAAGACGCTTATGAAAAACTAGCAAAAAAGGTTGCGACTGAGCAATTAGATATTAAAGTAGGATTTAATGGAAAAGAGATTCAAGGTGAAGCTAAGACTGCCTTAGAAACTGTACAATCTTTTATTACAAACTTCGATTTAGGATCTATTTCAACTGGTGATGTTATTGATAATCAAGGTTTTATTAATGCTTGCAAAACTTTGCTTGAAACCGGAGCCTTTACTGCCACACAATTACAATCCATTTTTAGCAGTCTTAATCTTAACTTTAATGCTGGAATGGTTAAGTATACAGTTGGTAAAAATGGTAAGGTACAATTTACCGAAGAAGAATTATATAAAGATTATTTAAACACAGAGAAGGCTCAAACAGTACAGGTTTCAGGTGGGTCAATTTATAAAGGTACTGCGGGATTAGGACAAGATATCGCTAAATATACTGATACAGGGACAAGCAAAGGAAGTACTAACACCATGGTAATCGCTGGTCAGGATAATGCACAAAATCGCGCGGCATTTAAACAATGGATGAAAGAAAATGCTAAAGTAGTTAGTAGTTCAATTGAAATTACTGCTGGTGAGATTCCTGACTTTAGTGGAACGAAAGATAATAAAGGTGGCTCCGATAAATCAAATTTCAATCTTTCCCAAATCGATGAATACACTAATACCGTTCGTCACATCGCGGCTTTAGAGCAAAAAATTTCTGACATCGAGGCAAAACGTTCCAACATTCTTGCAAAACATACCGGAAATGCTAAAAAATATACCGAACTCGTTAAACAACAATTAGATTATCTTGATGCCCAAAAAGAAAAAATGGAATGGCTTCAAGATAGGCGACTTACTCAACTTACAAATTTCACAGACCAGGCTCAAAATGGAGCAGATTGGAAAGTTGCAGGTAAAAATGCGGCGGGTGAAGAGGCGCTCATTAGTGTAAAAGACTACGCACAATATATTTCTTGGGATAAAGCCTCCGGAAAAGTTGAAGTAAACTGGGCGCCCTATAATGCGTCAACTGATGAGATATTTAAATCTAACTTTGATGCGGTTTTAAGTGCGATGGAATCCGTTGCAGATGAGTATCTTGCGCAACAACAAAAAATACTAAAAGCCGAAGAAGACCAAATTAAACTAATGGAAGAGTCGCGTGACTCATATCAAACTCTCCAAGATAAAGTTAAAGAAATGCTTGTTTGGGAACGTCAGCAAGAAATTGATGCCCTAACCGCTATTGATGAAAATATAAATAACTCCCAATCAGAGATAATGGATTCAATCCAAAAGCAAATAGACCTTGAACGTCAAATTCGAGACAATACCAAAAAAGAAGATGAAATCTCTGATATTGAAAATCAGATTGCGTTCCTCTCTCGTGACACCTCCGGCGCGAATGATGTTCGTATCAAAGAACTTCAAAAGCAACTTGGAGATATGACTGAGGAGTACAGCGATACTTTAGTAGACCAAGAACTCCAACGTATTGCCGATGCTAATGAACAAGCGGCACAACAACGCGAACGCCAAATTGATATTTTAACTAAGTCACTTGAATATGATCAAGAACGAGGACTAATTACTAAGCAAGCATTTGACGCCATTTATGCTGCATGGCAAGATGATGGGGCTCTTACTAGAACTGACGCATTGTATAGCAGTATGATGGCTTTCTTTGCAAAAGAAGGAGCAAGTGTTACTGATATTACTATATCAATGAATGAATTTAAGGATTCATTTGAAGTCGCAGGACCTTATATACTTAATACACTCACGGCTCTGGGGGACTTAGAAGGGACAATCAATACTATTATAACAAGACTTAGCCAAGAGCAAGAACAAATTACTGCTTTTGATAATTATATAAATAGTCTTAATGAGCAATTCAAAACTTCTATAGAAAATGGAGATTATAATTCAGTTAAACAAGCTCTTCAAGACAAAGCTTCTGACATATTTAATGGTAGTATTCCTACTGATATACAAACAATTATTAATAGTATTGATGGCAATATTTCTTTTGAGAGCTTGCAGAATGCAATGTCTAATGCAACTGTTAAATTGTCTGAACAGAATGGGGCGCTTACGCAACAAATGACTAATTTACAAAGCGCTGTCGCGACTGGGACAGTGACTGGTGACGCATTAAAGAAACTTAATGAAGAAATGTCGGCTCTTAATAAAATAATAACTGCTTTTGGTTGGAATGAAGCTGGGTCTGCGGCCTTTTTAAATTGGTTAGCCGGTTGGAATAATGCTATTGACACAGGAATTATAAATTCTAGTGGAGCAAAAAATCATTTGCAAAATCTATGGGATGAATTAATAAAGGGTCTTAAGACAATAGACCCCATTGGCAAATTATACCGAGATAATTATTTAAGTGTAAGCTGGAAGGACCTAACAACAGATGAACAAACGTGGTGGAACAATCATGGTGGCCAAGGTGCTTATGAATATTTTATGAAACAAGGCGGAAATTCTGGTGGCGCTGGGGCTTATGAAACAATTTATTCTCGAGAGGGATTAGAAAAATTAGCTGAGAAAGCAAATGAGGCCGGTTATTCAGATATTGCTAAGTATTTTAATAGCCTTCATTATCGTTTTGTGAATCATGATGTATCAGGAATATGGCAAGAACAAGGCGAAGGAGCAAGAAATGTAGACTTATTACTTGCAGTATTAGATAGATTGTCAAGATTAGGTTATGCGAGTGGCGGTTTGGCTACTTCTACTGGTCCTGCGTGGCTTGATGGCACACCTAATCGTCCTGAATACGTTCTCAATCCCGTTCAAACAGAAGCATTCCTCCAACTTCCAGACTTGCTTCGCTCTCTTGACCTTACTGCTGGTCAAAACGTATCTTACGGCGACACATCTATTGAAATCAATATCCAAGTAGACCAACTTGCAAGTGACTACGACGTAGAACAACTCGCAGAAAAGATTAAAACCGAAATTTATGATGATTCCGCTTACCGTAATGTAAATTCAATTGGTTGGATTCGCTAGAGCTTCGACTATAAAAAATTACATTAAATTGGGAGAATAGGATATACATATCTTATGATGAATATTCTATATCCTATTCTCCCATATCTAACTTTACGTAATGTCTCCGCGGCGGTCGCCTTGCGCGATACATACATCGGACTCGATGCCGCGGTTGTACGTATTAAATAAATTTTAAAGGAGGAGATGGATATGGATACCGATTTCATTGGGTTTCGATATGGTGGTATTAATTCTCGTGATTTCGATCTATATCGAGTATCGATTTCAAATCGGTATGAGGAACAGTTAATACCTCAATTTAATGAGAATAAAACTGCCGTCCCTGGTGGAGATGGGACTTATTTCTTTGATGCTAATTATACTCAAAGACAATTTAAGATAAGTTTTGCTTTTGATAGTTTAACGGAGACGCAATATAGGCAACTTAGATTGTGGTTGGGTAATAAAGATACATTTAAGCAATTAATTTTTGATGAAAGACCGTATAAGTATTATATGGCGAAGCCAAGCGCGCCTCCGACGCTGAAGACTATTTGTTTTGATGAAAAATATATTGAAAATAATGTAGTCAAAACAAAGCGCATATATAAAGGGGAGGGAGAGGTAACTTTTGTTTGTTACTATCCTTTTGCTAGAACGGTGAATGGGAAAAAATATATAAATACTTATGCTAAAACATCCGCTATTTCTGATTATGGCGTTATATTTGATAGTGTTATACTTAATGATCCGTCTGGTACAATAATTAATAATGCAGATTATTTATTTTCAGAAATACCAGATAGCAATATTAGGATGAGAAGTATTGGATATAAAGTATATTATGGAGGAGATAAAACGCCCATACAATTTAAAAATAATGTTTTTATCACTTCGGCCAGTGGATCCACAGTTTTAGAAACAGAGCAAGTTGCTTATATTACAACTGACGTAACTGCTGTAAAACTTAAAGATAATACAATGGTGCCTATTGCATCTTTTACATATCCTCCATATGAACAAGCCATGAGCAACGAATGGAAAAATTCTGTTAATTGGTTGTCTACTAAAGGAGATTTCGATACATTTACTACTACTAGTTCAAGTGCAGTTGCTTATCTTTACAATCCTGGTGATTTGAGCGCTGATTATAAAATTACACTAAATTATATTCCCGAAAGTATTTCTATGGTTAATGACTCATTTGGAGAAGTACAATTAGTTCATTTTAGTAATCGAGATTGGCCGACAATTACAATTCCAACTACTACTGTTTCTAATGGCGTAAAGGTATCAACTACTACTACTACATCCGCAAATCGCCTCCAAATAGACTCAAAAACAAATATGATAAAAGTTGGAACTACTGCAGATTCAAGTAGTGTCGCGGCGGTTGATTTCGTACCTGTTGAAATGTTCAATACCGCGGCAGATGTAATGAATTTTGTGACAATACCAGTTGATACACAAGATAACTTTATTGGGATTCCAACATCAACTGCAGATGCGAATACTAGGATGGTAATTACCGGAGTTTCAGGTTCAGCATCAATTGACTATGATTATCTCTACTATTAAGGAGGCGCGCGATGACTACGTATGAAATTTCCGTATGGGAAGATTATTATGACAATGATTTAGGTCGATACTGTGAGCGTCGCCTTGCAATAATAGGTCAATCTAATATGCACGACTCTGGTGTGCGCATGGACGCACAATGCCGCGCGCGAGAACCTAAACTCGTCAATAACGTAAATGGCACTAATACTTTTACATTTACAATGTATTACTCTTATGTAAGCAATGATACCGGCGAGATTGAGTATAATCCTTATGTTCCTCTTTTAATAAATGAGCGAAAAATTAAAGTCTTTTGGCGCGATAAATGGTATGACTTTGTAATTAAAGATATGAAAAAGTCTTCTGATAAGAAGACGATTACATATACCTGCAAGGATTTATTTATAAATGAACTATCCAAAAATGGATATAATATTGAGTTTGCAGATGAACTTCAAAATAATATGGGCACCGCTCCCGAACTCGCAAAAGAGATACTTAAAGATACTGATTGGAAAGTAGATGAAGAAAATAGTGAAATTGTAGAGGAATTAAGAGAAGAGGCGGTATATGAAACTGTCACGAATTTAAATGGTTCTCCAAATCCAATTTCAATTATTACTCATAATTATGGGGCATATTCCCTAGAAAGAGATCGGCCCTGTTTAGTTTTTTATTCTACCTTCCAAAACCGAAATAAATTCCTTCAATTTGTATATTTGAGTGAAGGAGATTGGGAGACTGAGAATGATTCTATTCTTGTAACGAATGGAATTAAACTTAATATTGAAGAACAATATATTACTTATCAAGAGACTACAAAGACCATAGATGGGGTAGATATAGAATATATTCAAGTATATTATAATACTTCAATATTATTATTTGAAATTCCAAAATATGCACAAGTATCTAATGATTATCACGCGGAACGTCAAGTTTATCAGCAACTTTCAAAAGTAGATCCCAAATTAAATAAAGTTGTTGATTTATATACTACTTCAATTAATAATGACGAAGTGGATATATATAAATATTCACATACCGAATTTGATAATTATACAGTTATTCAAAATATTGCTGTTAATCCTTCTAATTTTACAAATACAAAAGGATGGCATGCTTCGACACAAGACAATCCTACAACTGTAGATTTATCTTGGGAAACTGGAGGCGTTGTCCCCAACCAGGTTACTTATTTAAATATACCTTCTTCAACTCCAGCAACTAAAATAATAAATACTGGTATAGAAAATAATTATAATAGTATTAACGGTCATATTAGCAAAGGACAAAAATACGTTTTCCGTTTAAAGCGAGATGGTGGGAGACCCAGTGATTTCGTACCTTATGTAGGAGAATGTTCTATTTTATCAGATGGGACCTATACTTATACTAACTCTGATGAATATTTTACTTTTGGAACTCGAACAATAAGTGACGGATATTTGGAATGGATCGGAACTTGTCATAAAGATATCTCTATTCAAGACATTCAAAGTGAGGCCACTTATTGTATAGGTTTTACTGCTCCCGTGGTTGGCGCGTCAGCAACTATTAAAATTTATGATCTTCAGTTTTATCGTTTAGTTGAATATACTGAAGGCGGTTCTACAAAACGTATAAATCCAGGAGATATAGATAAAACCTCATTAAAGAAAACTGTTGAATATTATTATTTACCTGAAAATTCTGCGGAAAAAGTAGAAGATATTAAAGAACCGTGGGTAGATACTATATACGATCCGCCTGGTATTTCTCAAATAGCCGATAAACCAAATTTTACTCCTCAAATGAACTATCATAATGGAAAATACGAACGGATACGTTCAATTAAAGGAGAAAAATCAAATCGCTATAATTTGCTTCAAACTCTTGCAGAAACATTTCAATGTTGGGTTAGATTTGAAATCGAACACGAAGAGAATGGCGCAATAGTCTATCGTAACAACCGCTATCAAAAAAATATTGTATTTAAGAAAGAAGTTGGCGGCGATACCGGAATTATATTCTCTAAAGGTATTGACTTAAAATCTTTGTCTCAAAATTATAATAGTGATCAACTCGTAACGAAAGTTATTGTCGCTGAAAATCCAACTACGATCGCGCCTAGTGGAATATGCACTATTCAACGCGCGAATGAGAATCCATCAAAAGACAGTTTTATACTTAATTTTGATTATTATGTTTCTCAAGGATTATTAAATCGTAAGGAAATTAATGAAGAATTATATGATGAAAATATATCAAGTTCTGATGATTTGCCTATAGGATTTCTTCCTAAATTAAAAGCACTGAATGAGACTTATGATAATGCTAATATTACATATCGTGACGCCTATTTGCAAAAATTAGATATTGAATCTTTGAAAAAAGTTTATTGGGAAGATTATTTAGCGGCAATTGATGAATTGCAAGAGAAAAAAGATGAATATTTAAAATTAAGTGGACATAATTGGGGCGAAGTAAAAGAAGGCGGTACTGTTACTAGTTACAATTGTTATTTAGTAATATATAATGGACAAAGTTATATTTATAATGGAACTGTTTGGGATAGCTTACCACCGAATATGCCCGAACTAAATAGCTCTAATGCTCAAATATATGCTGGTGCTATTACTGGATCCACATTTGATCGAAAAATAGCTCTTATTAGTGAGAAAACTCCTATATATAGAGGAAATTATTCTTATCCTTTCGTTAGCTTCCAACAAAGTACGGCTGATCCTACTACATATTCTATGAGATTAAGGAAGGGTAAAGCAACTATTATGTATCCACTAACTTCAGTAGTAGTAAATACTGGTTCGGATATGTATCCTACTGCAGAAGAATTAAAATATGATAAAATTAAAGGTATTCATGGGTCAATTCTTGATTTGCAAACAAAAATTGCAAATCTCTTTGCATTAACGAATGAAAATGAAGATGGTACATATGATGAACAATTAAAGAATTTAAATAATATTCTAACTACCTCACAAATAACTAAAGATAATTGTCTTAGGCAGAAAACTGAGGCAGAACTTACCTTCTGGAATAAATACTCCCGTTTTATCCAAGAAGGCACTTGGAATTCTTCTGATTACTACGATGATAATCTTTATTATCTTGCCGCAGAAAATGTACTTCGTACATCATCTCGTCCCCAATTCAAATTTGATATTAATGTCATAAGTCTTGAATCTCTTGACGAATTCAAACTTAAGAAAGCGCACGTTGGTGATATTGGCTACGTTGAAGATGTAGAATTTTTAGGTATGACTCCTGATAATCTACAACCTCGCCGTGAACGCGTTCTCATTTCTGAAACTACGTTTAATCTTGATAGTCCGCAAAAAGATGCAATCAAAGTTCAAAACTATAAGACGCGTTTTGAAGACCTATTCCAACGCATTACCGCATCAACCGAATCCCTCAAAGCTCAAGAAGGCTCCTTCGCACGAACCGCCTCTCAATTTAGTGACGACGGTTCTTTAAAGCTTCAAGTACTTCAAGAGGCACTTACAAAAGGTTCAAGTTCTCTTAATTTCTCAAGTACAAATGATTGCGTAGTTAAAGATGAGACCGGTATTACTGTCGTAGATACGATTAACCGCGGCAATCAACTTAAAGTTACATCTGGCGGCATTTTGATGACGGAAGATGGCAATAACTGGACTAAAGTGGTTGGTGCGAAAGGTGTAAGACCAGAAGCACTGCGCGAAGGTTCAATCCAAGCAGATGAAATTACCATTATGAATGAAAATAAAGATATAGATGGAAAAACTGCTGGATTTAGATGGACTGGAGAGGGTATAGTTGCATATACCGATATTAGTAATACTGGAAATAATTTTGTAAAAACTAATATGGATGGTATTACAATGGCTAGTGGCTCATCCGCATTGAGTTTGCCCTCTGACCCGACTTGGGATGATTATTTAGCAAATAATGATATAAAAGTTAGAATTGATCGAGCCACGGGTAATGTAAAAGTTAAGGGTAATATTTACGCAGATAACGGATATTTTAATGGTGTTGTAAATGCTACTGGTGGTATTTTTACGGGAAATGTTGATATTGGAAGTACTTTAATATTTAATCCTAGTACGACAGTTTTAAGTAGGAATAGTACTGATCAAGTTAACGTACAAAATACTACAAATTTTGCTGTTGGTGATTATTGTTGCCTTATTAATAAAAATAATCAAATACAAATTGATTCTTTTAATTCATCATTAATTGTGAATTCTAAAACTAATAATAATATTACTTTTAGTGGAAGCAGACCGCTATTAGAATATCAATGGCAAGATGGCGATAAATTAATTCGATTGGGTCGTTCTGGACAATACTTGACAGATAATGATATTACGAGTATTACTAAGAGTGATGGTAAGTATCATATTTTATGCTCTAATGATAAATTAATTAAATCGCCTCGTTTTTTATATTATTATTGCGGATATTATGCTAGCACTCCTAGTACTTATGTAATTTATGATTTAATTCATCTTGAGCGTGAAAGCTCAATACCACCTATATGGTCTTTTCCTATTGAAGAAGCAAGTTTTGATTTGACTACTCAAAGCAATATTTGCATTTTAGGTACCGATACTTTATATGATAGTTTTCCCGCATCAATTGATATGTTATTAATAAATAAAAATTTATTAGGTATTAATGGATCAATTGCTAATAATATTATTCCAGCACAATCATTATATTTTTATCAGTTAAGTAATCACTATGGATTATATTCCACAGGTATATATGGCAATAATTATTACATACAAAATGCAATAATTAATAATTGTACAATAGATTGTGGAGAATGGTAATAAAATTTGCAAAATCCCTAAATTTATGCTATAATATAAATATAAACTGAAAAAGGAGATTTTGCATATGAAACTACGCGATATTGTCCCAATCTACCAAGTCCTTACTCGCATTACTATAGACCATACCGAACCATTCGATGCCGGCACTGGCCTCCGTATAAAAAAAATTCTCGATGAAACCGAACTTTCATATACTTATTATACACAAGAAGTCCAAAATATCATACGAGAATATTGTGAGATGGACGAGAACGGCGAATTAAAATTAGATGAATCTGGTTCTCTAATCTTCAAAGACGCCGAAACGGCGCAAGCCAAGATGAATGAACTTGATGATACTGATGTCGCAGATATATCAATTCATTTCAATATAAAAGAATTTGAAGGACTTTCACTTCCATATGAAGATGTATCTAAATTAAGTCCGATTGTAGATTTTTAATACGTACATTCGCGCGCGAGCCTATGTTTTTGACAGAGGTCTTGTGCGCGTTTGCTTTACATAGGACACCCGCCGCGAAGACAATACATATAAAAAGAGGAGAGCAATCACGTGAGTTGCTCTCCTTTTCTTAATCACCAAATAAAATAGTTGGCTGTTTTACAATATTGTCACACAAATACTTCCCAATACCAATGGCATCAGCGCGGTCGTCATCAATTGTAACTCCGAACCATTTCTTCACAAGCATTTGCATTGAACTTTTCTTTTCGTTGCGCGTTCTTCCTTTAACTCCGATTGCGTGCCGCCACGTATTCGTAGGGCATACTCTGAAAGGTACTTTTAATTCATATAAAGTATCTTTCAATACTCCTTTAAGTTCCGCCAATGTTTCAAATGTCGTAACTCCCATTTGTTGATTGGCTTGATATTGGATACCTTCTAGTCCAACATAATCTACTTTCCAATTATGGACCGCATTTATAAGCCACTCTTTAATTTGATGATATCGCGCAACTTCTTCAAGTCCTTCGCTTGCGGTGAACACACCGCTATAAACTAGGTCTTTATCATCAAATATTGCATATCCAGTACGATGCGTTGCTTGGTCAAGTGCTAATACTCGATATGCCTTTCCTTTGGAGGGGACTTGCGGTAACTCCTTAAAAACTTGTGTGTATGCGTTCTTCGCGCATATTGGGCATTCTTGCTTTGTACGCATCTTGCCCCAAGTTGAGTAAACGCTATGACCTTCGGGGCATTTGAATTCCATTTCGGTCTTTAAGTTTTGATACTGCGGCGTTACTACTTTCCATCCAACTTCGGCTAATTGTTGTTTTATATCCTCTATTTTGATTGCGCCCATATTACATCATTCCCGAGGAACCAAAACCACCGCCGCGGTCTCCTTCGTATTCCATTACTGTATTGACTTGCATAAAGTTTGCTTTAGGTGCTTCCACAAGTCGGAATTGCGCGATGCGTTCTCCTGCGCCAAGAGTAAGTGGACTTCCATAAAGTATGGAATCGATGACTAGTTTGCCATCATCATCATAGTGAGATGTAATATCCTTTACTGCATTGTCTGTATTTTCAATCAAGAGACAAACTTCATCTCTATATCCAGAGTCAATAAGTCCAATTGAGTTACAAATACGCATTTTAGTGCGACTAGCGAGTCCGCTGCGTGGATGGACAAGCATTGCATATCCCACGGGGCAAGCCATCTTAATACCAGTAGGTACTTTTACTTGTTCGCCGGGATTAATGGTGATTTCTTCGGGACAGTAGATGTCTGCGCCAGCATCGGTATCGTGCGCATATATTGGCATCTTCGCGCCGGGTCTACACAGTTCGATTGGAACATTAAGGACACGTTTGGCAATACCAAGAGTTTCGTTAACTGCATTAAGGACGACACCAAGCAGTTGCTTTAGAAAATTCTTTTTGATGTCGCTAAGTTCTTCAATCTCGTCAATGACGCCTGTTAGTTCTTCAAAAAATGGAAGAATATCCTCAACTTTGTTGCCGCTAGCATTGATAGCTTGTATGAGTTCCATTCTTGTATTGGCATCATTCATTTGACGCTCATATTCTGCAAGAATAATCGGCGCGAGGACTTTAAATTGGTCATCTTCAAGAGCCAATAAACCCAAAATTTGAGTCAAAGTCTCATCGTTAATTATATCCGCACCAAATACTTCGCTCATTTGATCCTTTAAGGGTTGTAGTACTTCGGGGTCTGGAGTTATGACGCTTTGGACTTCATTATTCTCATCCATTACTCAACATCCTCCCAAAGCGAACTGAAGACCTGCACAATGGTAACGACAAAAACAGTCGCGATAATCTCTCCTTTCGACTTTTTGTCTTTGCGCTCATATGACGCCTTCTTAATGGTATAACCCTCTTTAGTGGCATTGGCGCGGAACTTCTCCATAAGTTCTTTTGCACTATCTTCAGTATCAACAATATAGTCTAGTTTTTGCTGTAAAAGTCTCATAATCAATTCTCCTTAATTACGTGTTCATATACATATCGTCCATTTTCATCTATAAAATATACATCCCTAATACCTAAGTCTTTGATGAGACGCATACACGCCTCACAAGGACGGCTACACGCGGGAGTGCCATCGCGCAACTCTCTATAGATGAAAATACTAACCTTTGACCAGTTTATTTCTTTCCCAATCAAAGGCGAGAGCGCATCAATTTCAGCGTGCTGCCGCGGGACCGACTCATCATAATTTTGAAAATGACGATATATATTGTAACGATGCTGGAGAGGACGAGTTTTGGTAGAGTTGTGACCAACCGACAAAATGCAGTTGCCTTGAACTACTACCGCGCCGACCCTTGCAATACGAAAGTCCGACATAAAACTCGCCTCACGAGCCATCTTATAAAAACGCTTTTCTTTTTTAGTCATAATATTCTACCTTTCTACTTTATAAGAATATTATACCATAAATTTTTATCTTTTGCAAATTTTACGGTCGCGCAATACCAAATTTAAGACAATGCCCACGATCATTGCGAGGACTATTCCACTAATCGAAAAGTCGCTATTTACTGGAATAAATAGACCGCTTATGCCTGCGGAGAACATTCCGGCGAAGATAAATATATTTTTATTGAGAGTAAAGTCAACGTGAGAGTTCATCAATGTTTTCACGCCAGTATTTGCTATCATACCATACGCGCAAATCGCGACACCTGCAAATACACAGTTCGGCAGAGTTGCCAAAAAGTTAGTAAAGGGAGTAATAAATGCGAGGCCTATAAGTGAAAGGGCTGTTGCAAGTGTAATCCACGAACTCGCTACGCGGCTGACCGCCATTGTGCCAGTATATTCGCTATAAGTGGTTGTGCATTGCGCACCAGTTAGCGTACCGACAAAGGAACTTACGCCATCACCCAGAAGAGTTCTGTGTAGACCAGGGTTATTAATATAATCACTCTCTGCAATTTCAGAAGCAGTCTTAACATCTGCGACGTGTTCGGTCATTGCCGCGAGAGAGACGAGTCCAAACATTAGAAGTATGCCAGGAAGATTCGACCAATCAAATGCGGCAAAATCTAAATGAAAAAATGCGAAATCGGGCAAAGATACGACTGAGTCTGGTACTAGCGCACTTAAATTCATTAAGCCTTCGACACCGCAAGCACTAAGAATAATTGCAACTATATCACCAATTATTAATGCACCTAAGAAGGGCAGTGTCTTCCAAATACCTCTGGCATAGTGCGCGATAACTGCCGCGCATATCATCGTAAAGAAGCAAAGACCTAATCCAAGATAAGAGGTCTCACCATTGATTGCTGCATATCCAGGGATAAATAACGTAAGGGACGCGCCAATAACAATTATTGTCGTACCACTTACAACGGGTGGCATCAATTTATTAAGCCAATTTGTACCAAATCGTTTTACGAAGAGGGCGGCGATTGCATAAATTATCATCATAACTGCGCCACCAAGTACAACGCCGGTAAAATCTTTATCAACTGCTTTACTTAAAGCCATCGCGCCAATAATTGCACTAACAGTTGCGCCAGAATTGGATGTAACCATCGCAACTCGCATTTTTGTAATTAAAAGGAACACAAGTGTACCGAGACCGGCAGATACGAGACCTGCCGAAATGGAAGTGCCGCATATTTGCGCGATTAAAATAGTCGCTGGCAGAACAGCGAATATATATTGAATTGTATATCCAAACCATTCGCGTAAATGCTTTGGTTTTTCATTTACATTATAGATTAAATTAGTCATTAATATATCTCCTTATCACTACACCACGCGGCGATTGCTTGAATTGCATCATCTATATTATCAACTAGTACGCCGCCTTGTTTGATAAGACCAGTTACATAGAGGTTATGATATGAATATTGTTGTTCTCCAGGTTCCGCGGCTCCGCCTTTGTCTTTGGCTTCACTATGGGTGATGTGGCATTGGCGATTATCTGTGCATATACCAACAATATATTTTCGATCGCCGCGTGCAATTTTCTCATGAAACTTACCGATTTCTGCGGCAGTGCCTGCTGGAATAACATCGCCATCAATACAAGCAATTAATACATCGGTGCAGTCGAGTCGGGCATTATCTCCATTCGCAATAAGTTGTGAACCTGCGAACTTCTTTTTGCCTTCGACTCCATTGATATCTGTATTTTCTACGGGACTATAGAGATCTATAAAAGGGAAGGCGGCGCGAATCTTCGCGGCCCACTCCGTATTTCGAAGTAGATCTCCATATGTAAATATTGGTCCTGCTAAATATGCTTTCATCTTTGCTTCTCCTTCTCATCATATATCACATAAAGACCACAATGACATTCTCCTTTTTCACCACGGGCGAACTGGTCTCGAAACTCTTTGCACATACATTTAGTATCGTCAGTTTTGCGAACGCGACAAGGACAATATCCATCATTTTCTTTAAGTGCTTTCTGTATACTTTCTCTAAATGAAACGTCATCAGTCATTTTAATTCTCATGAAATTTTCACTCCATATTGATTAGGAGAAGCGAGTTGCACTCCTAAGACTTCATCATATTTGGGGGTTTGGTCTGGAATAAAACGACCATATTTAATTATTATATTTGGAATTGTGGAGAGGACTTTTAGTTCTTCGGATACTTCATCTTCATTGTATCCGGTGTAGATGACGATGTCGTCGTTTGTATATTGACGTGCGGCGATGATGAAATTGTAGAGGTCATCGCCTGTGTCAAATGGCTCCAAGCCGCCGCACACAATCGCAGAAGTAATTGGATTATTCAAATATCGTTCAACTACTGAATGAATTTCAAGTTCCATTACTTCTTCATCTTTGAGGTTGTAATTTTGGCATACAATACAACCGGCATCATCATTACACTTGCCACTACAATATGGAAATATTAAAAACATTGATGCTTTCTTATACTGCAAAAAGTCCTCGTCAATTAGTCCCTTCAACTTGATTTTTGCCATATTCTATGCCCTCCTTTATACCTTCCATATGTTCGCGCTCAAATGCGACCAATACATTATCCCAAATTTTTGGGAAAGTCGCAGTAAGTAAAAACTCAAACGTAATTGGAGTTTCGGGAGGAAGGTCGTGCATTTTAGACACGACTTTACGAAGATGAGAAAGGGGAATTGATTGCTGTCCCACTTCATCAACATTTTGTTTATTCACGTTCGCCTTCATCGTTTAAATCCATCCATTTCCTTAATTTAAATTCATCCTTACGCTCGTCGCTCCAAGTGGCTGTGCGAGTGTAAAAGCCAACAGTCCTCGTATATTCATACTTCTTGGGCTTATGACATTCTGGACATACATCACCATAAAAACTATGATAATTTTCACATTGAGATACTTTTGCATTAAATGCAAAATAGGTGACGCCTTGGCTTGCGACCCAGTTCAACATTTCCCACGCTTGATCGAAGTTTACAAATGTGCCATCAATGTTGCAGTGCTCAATTGAGCCACCGTTACAATAAGAGTCGAAGGCGGCGCAGATGTGCGTGCGTTCTTTCAGAGTAGTCTTTATACCGAGTGGTATCCATTGATTGCCATAAAGTGGCAAATCTAGCACTACTTTATCGGGATAAAGCAAACTATCGCTCTTTAGAAGTTTAACTGCGGCCTGCTCTGCGGGAACCTGTTCGATGTTGCCGCGATAGTCTTTATCAAGCAAGAAATTATCCATTGTATTTTGGATTACTTTGAAGATTTTTTGACCAAAGTCAAACGCTTCGGACTTATAGAATGTATTACCGAATTCATCTTTTTTAGTATACCCAAAAGTCTTCATCGTCTCAAAGATACCATTGATGCCAACTGTATTATAGCAGTGTTCAAAATCAATCAAACCAAAGCTGAAGTTGGGGAGAAGCCCTTTTTCAACGTTGCGTTTAATGATATGGCGCACGACATCAAGCGACTTCAAGCAATCTTCAGTAAGGTCGCGCAGTTTAATAAGATAGTCTTGCTCGTTCTCGCTTGCATATGCAAGGCGCGCGAGATTAAGCGTACAAACTTTAATACTACCAACTTTGAGGGCAGTACCTCCGATAGAATTAAAGTAGAGATCGGTAATATCGGATTTTAGGCGACAACAATTTGAGAGTGAGTTGACTGTTGAGTCCGTAAAGAAATTAAATATATTCCACTTCATATTCGCTTCACACGCCCAGCGCGCGAACTCTTCGTCTACGAATTTTTGGTCTTGATATAGGAGAGACGCAGTAAGCACCGGAAATGTAAAAACATTTTTTTCTCTTATATCATTGATGATGCGAATGAAGTCTTTTTGGAACTCAATAATTTCATCTTCGTAGTCTATCATATAAGTGCCATCTGGAAATTCTGCGGCGCCAAATATCGCTTCAAAATAAGGATGATCAAATACACTTACATTGGTGAAAGCGCATTGGTCGCTTCTAATCCAAGGTTGGTTAAGACGATAGATAAGTGCTTGAATTTGCTGGTCACGGTAGATTTCGGGAGTTTTTGTATAATATCCATTCTCAACATCTTTCTTCCAAAAATAATAGAGGTATGGAATAAGGTTCGGAAGTCCAACCGCGCCGGACTGTCTGCGGCTCAAAAACGCAATTGCTTCCATTAAGATTTGAATGAAAGAATCTAAGTGCTTAGGCGGCTCCGCATTATACGCATCAATAAAGAATAAGCCTTTTTCTACGATGTCTTTGATATCATATGCAAAGCAATAACTATAGAAAGTGCTTGTGTCGAAATCGTGCATATAAAGCGAATAGTTCCATAGTTCTTCAACGATACGATTGGCTTCTTTAAAGCCATATTTTTTATTGAGTTCGTGATATATTTTATTAAATGCAAGAATTTTCTTATGTGGCTTACTCATTTCACTCATAAGAGTTACTATATCTTTTTGACCTATATTGGAGTTGGCATCAACCGACGCGGCGGCTACATTTTCACTGTCAATAAAATTATCAATGAAATCTGTAAAGCTCAGTTTTTCATCGGAGAGACCTTGTAGTTTTGCGAACTCTTCTCCATATTTTTCTTGTAGTTTATTAAATTGAGTAGTAAAGTTTTTACTCAATCGAATATTTACATTCAATGCGATTCCTCCTCGTAATCATGTATCCATTTGATCGCATTACCGAATGAATAAAGTTTCCCATCTATTTCAAGGACTGGCACTACGTCGATGCCGCGCGCCCCTATCGCACGCTCATCACTCACTTCTGTATAGTTGATGTGCGCGGCTGCGAGTTTCTTTTCGATAACACTACATCTAGGACAATGTGTGGTATAAAGTTTTATTTCCATATTAGTCTCCTTCATATTCAGCATCGCAATAAATGCAAATTCCCATTTCGTCAAATTCGTGTACGCATTGGCGTTGTAGTTCTTTGTTTTCATTTAGTAGTTCATAGATTTCTTTGTTGAGGATAAAAGTATTGGGGAGCAGTAGTTCCTCGATGCGCTTATTGTTCTCGTTAATTTTTTCTCTAATAACGTTTGAATCCATTGCAGAATTCACCTCCCTGATAAGTTACGTCTGCCCAAGTATAAAACATACGAAACAATGCGTAACACTTCTCGCGCACATATTGAAATGCATCTATCATTTCATCGCGACTAACTCGGTTCTTGCGCCCGATGAAGTATGTATTGCTTTGTTCTATTTTGGGAAGAATTTTACAAAAGCTATGAAATGTGAGGTACTTATTATAACTATCCATCTGTTCATTAAATTTCTTATCGAAACTTAAGAAATGATTGAGAAGCACAAATAAATTTTTGATCTCTTGCGGAATGTCAAAACTGTCCTCATAATTAAGTAAAATTTGTATCCCATTCCTTCGCAAAAATAAGACTTGTGTAAAAATTTGACGTAACTCATTCTCCAAAAAATCATTCTTCGTGAACAAGGACGCGGGCAGGAAGTCAATCAGTAGAGGCAAATTAGTATAATGAGGAAGAGAAGCCACGAATTCATCGGGCATTATACCATTATATTGGAAGTTATAGAAATCGCCTTTGCGCTGAAGCTTCGCCCAATGCTCGAACTCAGTCGGATTAGTAATTTGGAGAGGAAACTTATTCCCAAGTCGGAGGTAAGTATAGTCATCTTTTGTTTTAACATATTTAGAATATGCAATTTCTTTTATATATTCATATGCTTGTGGTATTCTACCAATATCATAATCGTGAAGTATTAATGTCTTCGTGCGCGCGTCTATCGTCGAAACATCAATCAACTTTGGGTCGATAGTTTTGCCGTCAAGAGAAATGCGCCCGTGTAATCCACTAATAATTGTGCGAAAATGATTTTTACCCGCGCCGCCACCGGTAAAATAATGCTCATATGATTCATATGCACTCATATTTGGCGCGGTATATTCTATGTCCAGAGGGAGAGGATTATACCTCTCCCCACTAAAGAAATGTCCTCCATAAGAAACATTAGGGAGTAGAAATTCTGACGCATCAATTCCATCGTCATAATTCTTTTGAAAGAAATACTTTGTATAGGCTGGCGCGGAGAAGTTTGGCGTCAAAACCGTGATATCACGACGTGATCTGTAATACGCGATAAGTTTCGCGCATTCCAGACTCGGGATTACATTTGTGTATGTAAAAAAATCGTGATCGAATACTCCTACTGTTGGCATAGTTATACTTGCGCGCGTTCACTACGTGTGCGCATACTCCCATCTTCATAAATTTCTTCAATTAACTCCACCAAATGATATGGAGTTCTTGCATATGTCTTCGCTACGAACTCGTCGCCGCGGCGGATACCCGTGATGATAACTTTGTTGCCTCTCGCAAGCATTGACTTTTCAATGACGTGCTTCTTGCCGTCATCTCCTTTGACAGATATCTGTCTGTCATAATTTGCGAAAGCTCCTCCATAGATTTTTACAGTTACAACACCATCGAGTGTCAACAAAGATATTGTCTTATGGTTCTTATCCTTATCCAATATTGTACCGGCAATTCTCTTAATCTTGAAAAGAGGAACCATTTTCCCTTTGATTGGGATTAATCTATCTAACTCTGGCTCTTCCGGCATATCAAAATAATTTGATACTTCGCGCGACTTTAAATCGGCACCTGCAAGTTCGTGTTCATGAGAATAATATGATACTGCATCCATTTCCCATTTACTTACCGAACCTTCGCAATACTTATTCCACATTTCATTAAATAATGTGGAGTTAATCGCATCTTTATACTGCTGTTCATTTGCTTTGATGTGCGGCCGCAGTATATCTTGTTGCTTCTTCCATATTGCATCCCACGTAGTTTGCAATATACTAAACCCGCTTTCAGTCTCTGCCGGAGTTAATTTATCTATATCAAAGTTTTCATTATAAAATTCAAATGCAATACTATTTAAATCATAATACTTATCGCGTTTAAATTTTTTGAGATACTTATTAAAATTAAAGCATTTAATCTGAAAAGCATATTTTTCAGGCAATAGTTCATAATTTATCAACATTTGAAGATTACGGAGATTTATAGCTTTCTTTTCTCCATAAATCATATTGATATAATCTATCATCATTTGTTGCCTATCTCCAAAACTATCAAATGCGCCCGACTTTATGAGATTTACCATTTGAGGTTTTGTTGGATTGATACGGTTTAAGAAATCTTCAATGCTTTCATATGGACGATTCGCCATTATGCGCTTAACTAAATCCGAACCAATGCGCGCAATACCACTTAATCCATAACGAACCGAGTTATTTTCAATATCTGGAGAAAATGTATATGATGATTGATTGATGTCCGGCGCGGAGATGTTGATACCTTCCATACGCATTTTACCTATTGCCGTTGCAATACGTCCATAATCTGTTGTCTTTATCTTTTTCTTTTTCTTTTTGCCGTCTGCTGTCTTTACGACTTCAACGGGAAGACCGTCACAATCTTCTTCTTCATAAGACTCGCCATCTTCGACGTCATCCTCTCCAAAATCTTCCATCTCGTTGAAATATTCGGGTTCAGACTTGAGTTCTTCGATGACTTCTTCGTCTTCTTCGGCGTCATCCTGCGCGCCACCTGCGTCACTTATAAGACACGCACAATTCCAAAAGATTATTGGATACTTATATGCGAGGTTCATTTCTTGAAGTGCAATCAAACTATATGCGAGTGTGTGGGCTCGGCAAAAGCTATAACCCCTTTGGACACGAAGCAAGATATCCCACACATAATGGACTAATCGCATATCGCATCCTTTTTCTTTCGCATTTTCAAAATACGCCGCTTCACATTCTTCAAATAGCTTGCCTTGCTTCTTTGCAATTGCTTTGCGGCATTTATCCGCAAACGAAAGTGAATTGCCGCCAAGATTATCGTCTTGGATTAATGACATTAGACCCTCTTGTGATTCACATATTCCACTTGTGATTGCATTATTATTTTTAAGCCACTCAATTTGATCCTCGGTGAGACCATAATTGCGCATCTCTTCAATCCATTCATCCAAATCCTTGCGATATCGTGCCCACATATTTAGAGGTTGTTCTGCGCCAGGGTCTGGAGCCATTAGACGAATAACCGAGTTCAAAACTGCAAGTTCGTCAACTGAGGCAGGATGCGCAAGCGCGATTCCGTTAATGCCACTACTTTTCTCCATCTGGAAAAGTGATGTTATCTTATGGTTCCAAACCATATCCCACATCTTGGGATCATCGCGCTCAAGACCATAAATGCCAACAATTGACTCATATGTTTCTTTTAATGTTGGCTTGCGCTCTGCATATCCATATTCGCACAACAAATCAATACAATTATGGATCTTATCCATCGCTTCGACAGACAACAAGTCCATCTTTATCAAGCTCGCGGCCTCTGCATCGTGAAGTTCAAACTGTGTACAAATCGTACCATCGGGAGCGCGCATAAGTGCTGTTGAGTTTGTGAATGGCTCATCAACAAATATTACACCACCCGCGTGAATACCAGAGCCACATATCAATCCTTCAATTCCGTGCGCGACTGTCCACAACTCTGGATAGTTCTCTGTCATTTCATTTACGAATTGCGGGATTGGCTTCCATCCGTGTTCTTCATCACCATACATACATTGATCCAAACTACGAAGTTGGCCGCGGTCCGCTGGAATCAAACTAGAGATATATTGTGCAATATCGACATCAATTCCAAGACCTCTCGCCGCAGTTTGAATTGCGGACTTTGACTTTTCAGTTCTAAATGTGGCAACATTTGCTACTCTATCTTCTCCATATACATCTCTTAAATGCTGGAGAACTTGCGCACGCTTGCCGCCTTCGATATCTGTATCAATATCAAGAACCGACGCGCGTTGCGGGTTCAAAAATCTCCACCTATAACATCTAGTGGTCTCGCGCAATGCATTAAGTTGGATAATATCCAAACAATACAGCAACACAAATCCGCCGCCAGAACCACGCGATGGACCAATTATCGTGCCTGCTTCCCAACAAGTTGCAATAATACTCTGAAGATTAAGAAAGTATGCAGACCATCGCGCGTTATTAACTTCAGACGATTCCCAAGTATCTTCAAGACACAAATTCAACTCTACATAAGCTTCTTCGTTCTGTAAGTCGGGATGCCGTTTAATGCCATCAATGACCGCATTTACAAGATATTTGTCGCTCTTATGTGGCGACTCATAAAACTTTTGAAGTGCCGGAAGTCGTTCAAACCACTCTGGATATGAACTATAATATGTGAGAACTTCTTGCCATTTTAACTCCGGGATTTTGAGAGGCTTCGTCAATGTATAATCTTCGCACATATCAATTATATGTTCGATCGAATCATACGCCTTTACCAAATCACTCTTTTGGAAGTACTTGAAGTATGACTCCAATTCTTCTGTTCCCATCATATATGTCGTTGCATAAAATTCATCAACTTCGCGGTCACCATCTTGTGCATTAAGATATGCTTTATGAATTGTGCGGTCTTCGCGTTTTAAATAGTGTGAGTCTGTTGTGATGATATACGGGATTTTATACTTATAACTAAACTCCAATAACTTTTTATTTACAGTTATTTGATCTTTATTATGAGATGGCTGCATCTCAAGATAGAAGTTGCCTTCTCCAAATAATTCTTTGAGTTGACTCATCCATATCGCTAGTTTATCTTCGGAGGTTCCTCTCAATATTTGAACCGGAAGTGCGCCGCCAAGACACGCCGTTGAACCTATGACGTGCCCTGGGTTTGTTCCTATAATTTCAAATAAGTCATTATAATATGTAGGAACTCGCCGCATACCTCGACCCATATAACTACGTTGCCACGCACGAGTCGATATTTCACAAATCTGGCGGAACCCCTCCAAGTCTTTTGCAATAAGAATAAAGTGATAATATCTATCTATTTCTCTATTATAATTATCTGCATTAAGACCATCACGCACAAGATATATCTCATTGCCGCGGATAACCTTAAAATCGGGATGCGCCTCTTTTATTTTATTATAGTACTGTTCAACTTTGATTGCACTTGCTATTGTTTCGTGATCAGTTATCGCGACTGCTTTGTGACCAAGTTCGATTGCATAATCTATTAAATCTTGTTCCTTGATGATGCAATCGCGCAAACGCAAATTCGAATATTGCGTGTGGTTATGTAACGAACCTGGATATGCAAACATATACCCACTCCTTTTTAACCTTGTTCTATATATATTATATCATAAAATCGTAAAAAAGTCAAGTTTAGAAAGCAAGACGCCCATCTTTAATCTCATAGTCATTGATCATTATCTGCGGTGTAATTTTACCCATAAACTCATTTATATTTGCCTTTCCTATAATTTCGATACTTATGGTATCAAGACCACGAATTTGTTCTATCATATCCTTCGCAAAGAATTTAATATATGTAACTCCATTTATATCAAATTTAAGGGTATCATTATTTTTCCCAATGATTTGAATATTGGATTGCGGCACTACTACATCTTGGATATAAATGAGAGGTTCGGGATTTTGGGTTGCCCAAATATCTCTATACTCATAAATTGATTCTATGAGTTCTTTTAGATCTTTATCATATGGAGTACGAATAAAATCAGCTTCGTAACAGTTCTCTCCAAAATTGTAATCTGCGAGTGCTTCATTTGCATATTTGTGGAATTCTGCGAGTTTTCCATTCTGAATGCAACATCCGAATGCTTGCGCGTGTCCTTGCGCATATTCAAACATATTAGATTGAAGTAGGAAGTCCTTAAATGATTCTAACTCTGAGTTGTTGATGCCGCGGGCACTTCCTTTAATGTATCCCTCATCGTTAACTCGCGCGACTATTGTAGGACGCTTATACTTTGCAGTAAGCTGCATCGCCGCAAGACCATTAATTTCGGATGGGAATACATCATCATCGTCCAAACGAATAAAGAGAACTTTGTTGTCGAGAAGTCCATATTTCTCTATTTTAATAGAAAGATTTTCTATTATACTATCAACTAGTTTTTTCTGATGTGACTTTGCATTGACACACTCACGAACTGACTCTACAGCTAGCGGTACGTATTCGCCGCGCGCCCCTCTCTTTTGCGAAGGAACTAGTTGAGTGCCATCTACGAGGGCTTCAAATAGACGATGCTTTTCATCATCAGTTCCCATACGAATCATCGCATTCATTAGAGGGACTACATAGAAAGCAACAGTTGTGGGAGTAATTTCGCCTCCCATTGAGAATGCCTGTTTATTAATGAGGGTATCGAGGAAATAGTTGTTAATTTTCGAGAAGCCTATCTTCCAAAGTGCTTGGTTCTCTATTTCCAGACCACTCATCATATCACCAACAACACCGACCGCCGCGAGATCGACATATTGCATTGCATAATCAGTGCCACAAATATCGTCTAAAGCACGACAAAATTGCCAAACCATACCTGCGCCGGACAAATATTTATTTTCATATAATGGAGAAGATTGATTATTGATAAGTACGACGTTGTGCGGCAACTCCTCTATGTGTTCTACTTCGTGGTGGTCTATAATTAAAACAGGATAGCTAAGTTGCGCGAGATATTCATTATCATTACTTGCTGCATCAGGTATAATTAAAAGATCAAACTCTTGGTCTTTTACATTATCCATCATATCTTCAAGACCGTGTTGCTTGCCGCGGTGCATAAAATAGTCAATCATTATATTAGGATAAATATCTTTAAGATATTTATACATAATTGCCGCAGATGTAAGTCCATCGACATCGCAGTCTACGATTAGACCGACACGAGCATCCGCCGCGAGGTCATTAACTAACGCAACTCCTTGAGTAATATTATCTAAATAATTAAAGGATTGAATATTATCTTCAGTAGGATGCAAAAACGCATCTAAGTCTGTTATGTGACGTGACCACAAGAGTTGTGGTATATAATCATTTTTAAAATTTTCGTGTTTTATTGATACTTGCATTATATTTTCACCCTTGATTGTAGTAATTTTTTAAATGTATCTTCGCCGCAATCAACGGGCGAATCTTTGAGTTGCAACAAGCTCTCTCTATCAAAGACAAAACTCATCTTACAATAATTTTTATACTTGTTGCACATTTGATACAACTTATTGAAATATTTATTATCTGTGTTATCTTCTTTATCGAAACAAAGTATGACCTCGCGCGGTTGTACAGTTCTAAGAAGTAAATCTAACTGATATTTATTAAATCCAGAGCCACACGCGGCAACCGCGCAGTTATCCATATTAAATCCTTCGACTTTAATGACGGATTTTTCGCCTTCCATAACATATACGACACCATCGCGCCGAATGTTATCTTGAGTTACATTTAATCCATACAAATTCAAACTTAGGGGATGTGAATACCACTTATCCTCAATTTGAACTGGCATATATTTCCCTATATTATTAACTTCCCATTCATTGAGCGCGCGACCTCTAATTCCGACAAGACCGCCGTTAATATTATAATGTGGGATAATAATTTTATTCTGTGTCGACGAAAACAATATATTGAATTTGCGCATCGCATCTACTTTGATGCCTTCTTTAATCCATGACTCGTGATACTGCCGCGAGAATATATTTAATATCTTTTCATCATATACTGGAAGTTCTCTTCTATTTTTTCTTTCTTCATAGTTTGAACGTATGCTACGATAAGATGATGCGCGCGTCGGATGCGTAAGAGAACAATTTAGAATAACTTGGTAGATATCTGTATACCAATCATATGCTATGCCTCTTACTTCATAATACTTCTTCAATAAAGTAAAGATCGACATCGCTGTGCCGCATTCTGTGTAACAATAAAAAATATGAGAGTTCTTATAATAATATAATTTATGTGATGCATTTGCGCAATCTGCATTATGACACAATGTTTGTATCATAAAATATCCTGGCTTATCTATAACTTCCGCGCCGAGTTGTTCTAATAATTCTTTAACCTTATCGTCCTGGAGTTCTTCTATAATTTGCTGATAATCAATCATTTTTCTAACTCCATTTCATTTATCTTATTTAAGGCTTCTTTGAGTTCTTGTTCTTGTTCTATTGTATATCCAGACTCATAGAAGTACTTCGCATTAAAGTTATCAACAACTTCAAGACGTGAATTTGTTATAAATAAGTCCTCTTTGCGCAGATTACCAAAGTTAAAGTTTGTCCATATACGAACCTGATTCCATTCACCACTTCTGACTTTATAAATGTCTGTGACGATGTTTGGAGTTATGCCCGTCTTCAAAGATAACTCCTGCAATACATCAAGTTCTTCTTTTGTCGGACGCGCCATAATCGCGCCAACATCTGCTTTATTGATGATCGCGCGCGAACCTGCAAGACTTGACTCATTTCGGATATTTTTATTATCATCTGCATTTGCATTGACCTGTGTTGAAGTCATTATAAAAATATCTAATTCAACTGCCAAATCTTTGAGCGCGGTCGCCAACATCAACAAAATCTCGTCATTTCTCAGACTAAAACCCTTAAACTCATTCAATATTGACGGTCCAATAAAGATATAGTCATAAAACACATATCCAATATCTTTCGTCAAACAATTCTCTCTTATAATTGTCTTTAGGGTTTCAATCGTTGGGTTCGGCATCTTCACAATAAAGAAGTTATCTTGGAATGTTTCCAAAACAACCATCGCTTGTTGAAGGATAAGCCGCTCTCTATCTGAGAAATTACCATATCTAAACTTTGTTTCATTAAACCCAGTCAAATACGCAAGTATCATCTTTCGGATTTCCTTGAAGTTCTGCTCTGTTGCAATAAACAAAACTTTCTCATTTGAACCCTCTTGAACCCATTTCTCTGTTTTCTCATCATATCTAAATGGGAACGCAAGATAACACGCATCACCCACCGCTTGGCGCGTCTTTGATAGACCACTTGAACCAGATCTAATATAAAGACATCCGCGGCGAGCACCTGCTACTACTTCGTTAAATATTTGACCTTGGATTGGGAAACCTACATCATTATAGTTTTCCGCATCATCTATAATATCTTCAATATTCTTGAAGGCACTTTCAGTTTCTGTCGTGTCTCCATTTGAATAATTCTTTTCAACTTTGAGTATTTGTTGTTTAACCGTACTAATAATTTCACTTATAGTTAAGTCCTCAAAGTTTTTATTAATATCGGTTGCTTTCGGATTTGTTAAATCCTCAATATAAAATTGAGATGTATCAATACCAATCTTATTGAGTGAGTTCAATAAGTTAATCTTTTTAAGTCGATTATAATAATATGGAAAGTTATCCACTTCTGCAAGATAATCTGCGTCTTGGAGAAATTCTATTCCATTATTATCGTCAAAAGTAACTTTCGCCGTTTGATTTGTAGATAAGAAATTTTCTACATCTATTGGACGTATGCGCGTCGCGCCGTTTCGTTGCAAACTATCTATTGCTACGAAGATGCTGCGCTCGAACCTCGTCCCAAAATCACTCAAATCAAGTTGATACTTATCTGGCTCGTGTAGGAATTGAGGATTCTTCATCAAAGAACCGATAACCTGGATTATCGCAATCTTATCTGTCAATCTTCATCCTCTCCTAAATCATCAAGATTATATTTTGGCTTTGGTGTTTCTTTTTGCTTGCGCTCTATTTTTATCTTTTCACGCTTGCCGCGTTCTTCGGCTTGAGCAACAATCTTTTCGAGAATATCTTTTTGCTGATCCTCGTGTTGACTCCAATATTGCGCCGCATCTTTGTACACATACGGGATAATTCCTAATCCGCCGTGTCCTTTTGACCAATCGCCATTTTTAACTTCATAAAAATATTTTAAGGTGAAGTAAATGCCTCTATTTGTAAATCCATTTTTTTGAACATACTTGAGGCGCTGATTCTCACACATAAAATAGTTATATTCTACTTTTAGGTCGCGTTTAATAAAATCATAAATCAATTCAATCCAATACTGGTCGTCATCAATATTTGTTGAATGCTTCCACTTTTCATAACAATCATTATGAAAATAATAATTCCTCGAAGCCATTACCCAATCTGTTTCGGCATTTCTGTCAATTGCCTTCTTACAGACTCTACAATGTACTGGCGTCGAGGGATATACTTTATCTACCATATTAAACTCTCCTTTTCTTTAAAGTTTACATATATATTATAACATAAATTTCAAAGAAAAGCAAATTTGGAGAGCAGTTTCCTACCCTCCAAAATTTCGCGTCTATTTTATTGTGCCATTTTGCGCATTTCTTCTACAATATCTTGTAGTAATACGACCTGGTCTTCTGTAAATTCAGATAGGCGCATACTGCGGCCCATCGCTATTTCAATCTTTTTGAGAATGATGTCGGCATTTTCTTCATTGGCTTCGACCAACGATGTCCAAAGCTTCTGCGCTTCAGCGCGGACATCAGCGAAGTTTAGTTTTTCGGAAGTATTGTATTCATAGTGGTCTACAACAGTTCCGTTATTTTCAGCGGCTTCGCGCTCAATTGCTTCTCCAACCGCTTTCTCAAGAGCAACATAACTAAAAGGAATGCGCGCAGGTAGATACTTAAAGCGACTACCGGCATTTATATCCTTTGTGGCGCGAGTTATGATATATCTCTCACTCTCGCCATTAGCGTTCCACTCTTGAGTTATTACGCCAATAATATCGACTAGTCCGTTAACAATCTTGAGGGCGCGGTCGTTTAGGTCCGGCTTCGCGCCAAGTATGCGGCCCTCTTCATCTTGAACTATCTTAAGGTGACACGTCATTGTAACGCCATATCCCATCATTGTAATGCGGCGCAAGGAAGCTTCAAACTCTTTTGAAAGAGCATTATAGCCGCCGCCATAAGGGATATCGCCAATTTTTTGCACACCGGCTTGCGCGCAGATGAATTGTTCACAAAGACTATACGCAATAGATACTGTATCAACACCAATAGTTTGGAACTTTTCCTTAATTTGAGGATTATCCAACTGCTTTAGGACTTTTTTGAAATCCGACCAAGTCTCAATTGGCTGAACATATGTATTAGCCTTCGCATTAGTACCCATTTCAAACGCAAGTACAAGCGGTTTCGGGCACATCGTAATGAATTCGGTCTTGCCGATTTTTGGCGCGCCCGCCAATAAGATATACTTACCACTAAGGTCTCGACTTATTGGCTTCGGCTCAAGATTAAGTAAATCAATAGCCATTTATATCCCTCCAATTAAAAACCGAGGGACGCACGGCCTCCATTCTGAGAAGGAAGATTGGCAGTGGCCTTCTTCGCATTCTTCTTCTCCTCAAGAGCCGCGGCTCTACGCTTAAGCGCCATAGCAACTTCTTCGATGTCAAACGCAAATTCGCCTTCATAAGCTTCGGTTCCGTTCTTAATTACGAGATCGCTAATAGTACGCTTTACAACACGCTCGGAAGCATCACCAAAGGCGGCTTCTTCCTTAATGATGTGAGACTCGGAAGTGAACATAAGATAACCATTGACTTTATAGGTGTTGTCCTTCTCCCAATGCGTCTCAATACCATCAATAATGTTGGGCTTCGTAGCAATCATAGGAATAATATCGACAGTGTCACCATAACCAGGAACAACCGCCGTAACCTTCAACTGCTTCGGCTCCACTTCAACGCCTTCCTTATCGAGGACGGGCGCGAAAGTACCAAGTACGAACTCAAGAGAGAAGTCCGCTCTCGGATTAAAATTACCAGTAACTCTATTCACAAAGTTACCATAAATACGAGGATAGGAAACGATTTCGCCACTCTTGCCCGGATACTCGTTCATCTTTATCTGAGCCTTAGAGATGCGAACCTTGTCTGCGGTTTCCTTGCTACCAGTCATCGCGGCAGATACAAAATCGTTCTTAACATTCTCAATCGCGGTATAAGCAGTGCTGACATCAGTCGTGCCCTTCTTATACTTGTTCGCAAACATATGAACTTCGATTTCAAGATTCTTCTCTTCGCCATCAATCGTAAGCGGCACTTCAACAGTGATCTTACCAGCAAGGGCTTCGACATCTTTGCCATCTTTCTTCCAAGTGGTGGTCTCAATATTCTTTTCGAGAAGAATACCTTCGATATAAACTTCATTAAGTGCTTGTCTCATTTTTCATTTCTCCTTGTTTTTTTAGGTTAGATTTACATCAAAAATGGACTCCTCGTGGAGAGGAGTCCACTCCATAATGTCGGTTTGATAGATTACTCAGCAGGAGTAAAACTCTTGCCAGACTCGGTCAGAACGACGTAAGTAACGGGCTTCTCTTCGCCATCGACAGCAACCTTCTCGCGGCCGACGAGCGCGTAATCCTTAAGCTTGGCACCGCCAGCAAGACCGGTAACATTAGCACCGATAGAACGCTCGGTTCTGCCAGTCGCCTCAGCGATGTCCTTGATAGCAACCTTGCCGCCATTAGCCTTAACATAATTGAAGACTTCGATTTCTCCAGCAGTTAGAATGAGTTCGCCATTGTCATTGAGTTTCATAATTTTTTCTCCTTGAAATATTTTTTTCAGTTAAATTTTGGAAGCCTTCCTCAACTTCCATTAATTATATTATACTATAATTTTCCAATTTTTTCAAATTTTCGGACTATCCAATTTTTGATGTTTTTATTATAGTAGAATTGGCTCCGATCTTTAGAGATTTTGTACCCTGAGCACCGCGGGCGAGAAGTGAGAATTCGTTTAGGTTAATGCGGATTTGGGTAAATTTAGAGACGATGAGGACGTCTCCGATTGTAGAGATTGGGAGGAAATCTACCATATTATCGGCTTTTTGTACTCGTACACCGATTGTCCCGCGGCCGGTCACATGGAATTCGGAGAGAGATGTGCGCTTTGCATATCCATCTGCCGCGATTGTGAATAGTTCGGTTGTGTCCGCAGGGATGATGCGCGCACTAACAACTTCGTCACCGTCTTTGAGTTTTATGCCGATGACGCCGCGAGCAATACGCCCAATCGGATTTATGGGAGTCGTTTCTATCATTATAAAGTTGGAGTTGCGCGTTAGTATACCAATTTTTTCGTTATCAGTGAATAGAACAGATACTATGCTGTCGCCTGCGCCGAGGGTTAATGCTTTAGTAATGGACTTGCGGCGCATATTATATTCGGAGATATGTGACTTTTTGAGATATCCTTGAGATGTGACAAAAATCACATATTGCTTCGATGTGTTCACGACGGTGGCCGCGCGCACTTCTTCGTTGGGAGACATTGTGATATAGGAGTTTAGATATTGTTTTTCTCCTATTTGGAAGTCTCCGATACACGCTCCAATATAGTTACCTTTATCTGTGAAGAATAGGATATTTTGAGTATTCTTGCCGATAATATTATCAACTATATATTCGCCCGCCTCAAGTTTGAACTTCGCGCCGACGCCATTGCGACGCTGCGCATATAGAGTAGAAGTTTCATCACAGAAGATTGCGCCTTTATTAGTAAAGGAAAGAGAAATTTGCTTTTCTTCGATTACTTCTTCACCTGTGGTACCGAGGTCTATGATTTGCGTACGGCGGGCATCTCCAAATTTTGAAGCGACCTCGCGCAATCCTTTTTCTACTTCTTTTTTAAGTAGAGTCTCATCGTTAAGGATTGCGTTAATGCGTTCACGCTCACCTTCAAGGCTAGACTTTTCATTTTGAAGTTTTGTGATTTCAAGATGCGCCAAACGAGATAATTTGATGTCGAGGATTGCTTTCGCTTGGATATCGTCAATATCAAGTAACGCGCGAAGGGCGAGATTTGCATTTTTTGTATCATTTGAAGCCTTAATAGTTTTGACTACTTCATCAATCGCGTCGATGGCGCGCAGTAGTCCTTCGATAATATGGATACGGGCTTCTATCTTTTGAAGGTCAAATTTGAACCCGCGCACATAGACGTCAATCTCGTGATTTATATGCGCTTGGAGAACTTGCTTCCAAGTAAATGTCTCGGGAAAGCGACCATCGCGCAGCATTGTGAAATTAATGCCATAATAAGACTCAAGTGATGTATTCTTGTAGAGATATTTAAGTACCTTATCGGGATTTGCTTTTTTAGAAAGGTAAATCTTAAGGTTTGGAGTTTTGCCCGTGAGGTCATTAAAACGGTCGATACCAGGGTTATCTTCGCCATTGACTATGTCTTCGAGTTCGCGGCAAATAGTTTCAGTATATACCATATAAGGTATCTCTGTGACTATAAAGCATCGTTCGCGTGTATCGAAGTCAACTCTACTACGTATCTTACACGCAAATCCAGTACCATTTTTATGCGACTCTTTTACTTGAGATGCATTTATGATGGTGGCGCCGGTTGCAAAATCGGGAGCCACATATATCTCATCAAAAGGAATATCCGGATTCCATAACACTTTTATTAGTGCCTCATTGAGTTCGCGCAGATTATATTGGGGGATTGAGGAACTCGCCCCTACCCCGATCCCATACGCTCCGTTTACGAGATTAAAAAATCCTTTGGATGGAAGTACCATTGGATACTGTTCTGTATTATCGTAGTTATCGCGCCATTCGCTTATGACTTCTTTGTCAATATCCTCAAAGAGATATTCTGCTAACTTTGAAAGTCGTGCAGATGTGTAACGAGGAGCAGACCACGATCCACTTGCAATTAAAGTACCATAGCCACCCTCAACTTCCATTAGTGGATATCTCATTGCAAATGGCTGTCCCGCGCGCATTATAACACCCTCGGCGCTTGAATCGCCGTGGATATACATGCGAAAAGCGGAACCTATTGCTTTTAGTGTCTTTTGAAAAGGCTTTGAATGGACGAATTTATCCGTATATAAGCAATAAAATATCTGCCGCGCGCTCGGCTTCATACAGTCACGCACGTCAGGTAGTGCGCGAGATTGAAGTACCGCGCCAGAGAATTGCAAAAAGCTGTCTTTAATTATTGGAGTTAAATTTTGCTGCATATCTTACTCCTTTATAGTTGAGAAATCAATATTATTCCATATGAAGTCGTGTTTCGGTTTAGAGTCAGAACCCATCAAATTCATTAAAAGTTGAAGTGAATCTGGACTTTCGATGAGTTGCTCCATCCGCTGAAATTCAGGAGTAAACATTGAATTGTGCGCTTGGTCTGCACTTAACGAACCCAAACCTTTGTTACGCTGGACTTCGCCTTTAATTTTTGCTTGGGCGAATTCTTCATCGGTGTAATAATATGATTCTTTATTTCCATTTTTAATTATATAAAGAGGCGATCTAAGCCAATATAAACGTCCCTCATTTATAAACTGCGGCGCAACTTTGTAGAGTGCGCACATTATAAGAAGTCCTATTGAGAAGCCATCTGCGTCGGCATCGCTACATATACCTATGCGGCCGTATCTCAGTTTTGAAGAATTATATTTACCAGGAACAATATTCATTGCACTAAGTAAAAGTTTAATTTCTTCATTTTGATAGAACTTTTCATCGTCATTTGAGAAAGCATTAATGGGTTTACCACGCAATGCTAATATACCATATTTTTTCTCGTCGCGCGCCATCGCTATAGATGATGCGGCGGACAATCCTTCAACGAGAAGTAGAGTAGCATCCGGTCCAAGAAATTCAGCATCTTTGAGTTTATCAGATGCGAAGACTTTTTTCTTTTGATTTTTCTCTATTTCTTTTGCGGCATCGAGGACTTGTTTACGCGCCTTCTCTGCGGCTGCTTCTGCTTTGAGTTCTTTGGAGAGTAATTCAATAATTTTATCAAACTCATCTTTATGCTTTAACTCAAAATCAGCAAGCATTTGATTTGTTGCACGTTGACAAAGTCCACGCAGTTCTGGATTATTGACTTTCGTTTTTGTTTGGTTTGCAAATGATGGATTAGGAACATTACAATTAATCGCATAAAATAAACCCTTGCGCGCGATGTCCGACATCCCATCTGCTTTGAATTTCTTCTTAAAGAAGTTAGTGAGTGCTGTTTTAACACCTGTAAGACTGGTGCCGCCCTCGACATTCTCAAGTCCATTAGTAAATACGTGCCACTTTTCGGCACGAGAGTTTGTCCAACTCATTACTATTTCTGCGGTTATTCCATCTTCCTCTATTTTAATATAAAGAGGAGTGCGATGCAGAACTTTATCGGCGTGATTCGTCATAAAGTCAATTAACCCATTTTTTGAAAGATAAGTTACTTTCTCATTTGTGATATGATTAATGAGTTCAAATTGAATACCTTTCATTAGATATGACCAATCGCGGCACATCTTCTTTATTTCTTCAAAGTCAATTTTGATTGTTTCAAGATTATAGACTTCTTGGGAGGGAACAAATTCAACTATTGTACCGTGTTTCATATCAGTAGAAGTAAGATTATATTCCTGGTAGCCTTCTTTTATTCCCTTATTTAACCATAGAGTCGCGCCGCGACCGTCTCGATAACTCCATACTTGGAATATATCGGCAGAGAGCGCTACGCCTTTGCCCCCCACGCCATTTTGACCCGCAACGTTTTGGTAAATTTTATCATTAAACTTACCCCCAGAATGGGGCATCATATAAATGGCTTCCAGTGCTTCGGTACCATCTTCGCGCAATCCGAACGGGGCGCCGCGTCCTTCGTCAGTAATCTTAACGCGGTTACCTTCAAAAAGTTCGACCATTATCTTTTTACCATAACCCATAGTTGCTTCGTCAATTGAGTTAGTAACAATTTCACGAATACATTGAAGTACGCCTTGATTGTCGGCGCTTCCCATATACATTGCAACTCTTTCACGAATAGCGTCTCTAAAAGAAAGGGTCTTTATTGCATCTGCATTATATTCCATCTAATCGCTCCTTTCCACTTAATTTCTATATATATTATACCATAAAAAATGAAAAAAGTCAAGATTTGCTCTTGACTCGTTTCGTTATCTCTTTCGTTTGGGAGGCTCTTTAGTCCATATCAGTAAGTCTCTCGCACGGGTTGCGGCAACATAGTTGACATAAACGGCATCTTCTCCCCACCATACTGCGCCTCGAACTATTACTTTATCGAAGGCTAGTCCTTTTGAAGAGTGAATTGTAAGTAATTTTACTTTATTTTCTTTGAGGAGTTGTTCCATTTGCGCGAGGGTGACTTCGCTTTGTTTGAAGGAATTATATGGTATATTATTGCGGTGGAGGTCATATGCACATTGAGAGAGTTGCGCATTTGTACGCGTTAATATTGCCCAAGAAGAGTAATCGCCCGACGCCTTTATAAGTGACATTAAATAATCTCCATCATAAGTACATTCAATTACTTGACCATCGCGCTGCCGCATTGCAACTGAGTTGTCTAATTCACCAGACTTCCGAATTATGCGCTTTGCAAAGTTAAGTATATTTTTGCTATTTCTAAAGTTTTCATTTAGACTATAGATACGCGCTTGCTTGCGCGCGAGGTATGCTTTGAGAATTGCTGGGTCTGAACCTGCGAATTGGTATATGGTCTGCCGCGTATCATAACAACAGAAGAAGTGCGGCGGGTCTATCATATCAAAGATAAATTGGAGTTCGTGAACACCAGTGTCTTGCGCCTCATCAATAATAACCCAATCATAATGGATTACAATTTCGGGGTGTTCTTCTAATATTTCAAAAAACTTATCAAATTCTTCTTCTTCTGCAATTTCGTCGATGTATGCTCCGTAACCACCGCGCGCGAGCATTTGCGCGGCGAGACTATGGATTGTACCTACGAAAAGGCCTGCTTGGTAGTCATCTTTTAGTCTTTCTATAAGTTCTGCACTAGCCATATTAGTAAACGTAATCACCGCAATCGTGGTGGGGTCTACACCTTGTTGAAGTAGTCGGCGCACTTTTTCAGTTAGTGTTGCAGTTTTAGCACTTGCCGCGCAACTACATACGCCAATGCGCGGCGCATCAGAGTCAAGTATTAATTGTTGTCCTAATGTAAGATCCATTATTAGCCTCCGGCTTTGATATTGTAACCATAAATATTTGATTTATAAAAGTCAATATAAAATTTCTCTCTATCTGACAATTTTTGATCATTGTCAACTTTTTCGATTATTGAAAAATAAAAATTGTCCCAATCAAGATATAGGACTTTGTGTATATTCGCGGCAGATATAGTACCGATATTAAGTGAAGATTTAACGTGTTCTGCCCACCTTTTATTAACTTCGGCACTTGTCTTCCCAATATATTTCTTATGATTCTCTAAATTCTCAATGCAATATATGACGTTGCGCGGCACATCATCGCCGAATATGTTTTTGACCATTTGCTGGAATGGCTTTTGTACATATTCAGACCACATTAATTTATACAAAATCTCCGGATGATGCAACTTTGAAGTAATCGAGTCCAAAAATTTGAGGTCTTCTTTTGCACTATCCGAAAGTATAATGCGGTGCATATCAATATCGTGCTGTTCGAGTTCGGCTTTATGATTTTCTGCATTTATAGTGTCTACCTCGTTTTGAAGACGGTCGCGCGCGGTCGTAAGTTCGGTCAACTTCGCAACTAACTCTTCTTCTTTTTGATTGAATTCTTCAAATAATTTTGCATACTTCTCTTCCAAAAGTTTGGTGCGGTCTGCTTCCCATCTTTTGAATTCATCCGCGCGGCGGTCTACTTTCGCTTGCGCGGCGATCTCTATATCTTCAAAGCGCTGGTCACGTATTTGGTTTAATTCGCGCTCTTGGTTTTTGATAAGTAAGTCGCGCTGTCTTTGAAGTTGAGAAAGTTCATTTGAAATATCTGCAAGAATTGTTTTTCTCTCATTATTATAGATATATGAACGCTCTTCATTTCGTATTTGAGTACGTGCTTCTGCAATGGCGCGCTGAGTATCTTCGTTATGATGCTGAATATCTTGTTTACGGCGATGGCGCGCGGCGATTCCGTATATTAATAGCGCAATCGCGCCAATACCCAATCCAATTAATAAATTAACCATAATTATCTACTCTCCCTGGATTTCTCTATCTTTATTATAGCATAAATCGGAGGAAATGTCAAATTTCCTCCGATCCACTTATATATATTAACTTATGGCAAAACTTCCCATTCATTCATCTCTTGGTGAATATTAGTAATAAAACTATTTTCTTTGTGGTAGATAAAGTATCTATCAAATAGTTGGTCTACTAATTGTTTTCGATACATCGGTATTGCCTTTTGGTCTTTGTATTCATAATAGATATCTGTAATTTGATATCTTAGGTTGAGTACGGCGCTTTTATTTGCGGTTCTAAGTTTTTCGTAGATTGGATCGAGGTCAGATTTTATACTTTCTTTAATTGCTTTCATAAGAAATTTTTTATATAGTTTCCAAAATATCGTAAATGCGCCGGCGACAGAGACGATGGTTGCCGCAATCGTTTGAACTAAACGAATCCAGTCCATACCGTCTGAACACCTCCATTTTTAGTTTTGGTATATTTATTCACCACAATATAAGTAGAGTTTAGACTATTTTTGTATAGTCTTTTGATGTTCTCTCCAAATTTTATCATTATGGTATTTGTCGCGCGCTAGATAGCGGTCGGCGCAGATGTCCGTAAAAGACTTTATAGAGGGAATATCCCAATAAGGAATACAATATAATTTGATATCGTGCGCGAGACAATACCCAATTTTGCGGCGATCTCTTTCTTGTCCCTTCAAAAAGTCAGACCTCGTTTTATGAAATCGACCTACGAATTGGTAGTGTTGTTCACCTTGAACTTCGATGCATATATTTTTACTCTCAATATAAAAGTCAAAACGATAAAGTCCGCGGCGAAGGTCAATAAATGCGTACTCGCGCTCAAATGGTATTTTTTCCTTGTGTAGAACTCTAATGATTTGCTCTTCATATGATGAAATTTGACTCATAATTATCACCAAAAAAAAGTAGAGTTTAATCCTAAAAACTTCACTTATTTAAGAACAGAGGTGATATTTATGATTCGCGGAGATAGTTTTTTCGATGATTTTGAAGTTTCGTGCAATCGAGACATAATTCAAAAAGCAAAAGCCGTTTATTCACAAAACGGCGAGCGCAGAGTTGTAAAAACTAGTATTGAATTCGATAATAGTATGGGACGAATAGAGCTAGACGAAAATGATACTACGAGATTTACTTATTTTACAGAACCTTCAAAGAATATTATTCAACGCAAAGTTATCGTTTATACCACCGAAAATGAATCATATATTGCATCACTAAGTAATTTTGAATTACAAGAAGAATAATACACAAAGGAGGGATTGATATGCAGCAAGGAAGACCAGGGTATGAACCGGTTTATATGTGTCAAGTAGACAAAAACTTAATTGATCACGTCGATTTTATGTTCAAGCAAGATAATGACCAAAATTGTACAGTTAAGCTACTAAAGACTTATCCTGGTGACGATGGCGTTTATATTGATGAAACTGGCGCATTTCAAGTCCCGTTCACCGCAGAAGAGACCTATATGTTTAAAGAACGAAAGTTATTTTACTTATCGGTGCGGCCGGTGCTTGTAGATGGGTCAATGCCGGAGGTCCCAACTGTTGCGATACGTATGCATAGTACGTTATATAATGCGGAGGAGTAATTATGGCAAGAGTTATAATTGGTCCTTCTCATCCGGTTAAGGTAAAGACCGGCGCGGATGTAGTGCCAGTCTATATAACAATTAAAGACGTAAGATTTAAAGAACAGAGAGAAGATGGAAGTTATGTCTATACTATTGTAATGACCAATGGCGCGGAGTTTGACTTTGTGGCTCCGATTGGACCAGAGGGAGTTGGAATTGAGAATGTGCATTTGAATGCAGATTATACACTGACGATTGTATTGAGTGATGGTACTGAGTATACAACCGCGCCAATTCGTGGTGAGAAAGGCGAGACCGGTGTTGGAATTGCTCATATAGATTGGACTGGTGGTGCGCATAGACCTGGTACTTATGATACATATAGAATTGTATATACTGATGGTACAACCTATGATTTCCAAGTGTATAATGGCGCAGATGGTAAAAGCAATCTTAAATTTGGCACAAAAGCCGAATGGGATGCTCAATCTTTCTTAATTGCAGAGAAAGATGTGATTTATATTTATACCGACGCGCGCACGGATGCATTTGGTTCTCATTATCCCGACTATAAGATAGGTAATGGTATTGGATATTTATATGACCTTCCATTTGCTAATGATCCTATATATGAACATATAAATGATACTACTGTTCACATTACTCAAGAAGAACGCGAGTTTTGGAACAATAAAGTACGTACAGACTTAACTCAACAGTCCGATGGACTTTTAATTTTTACTACAGAATAATTTATAAGGAGGTTTTAATATGCCTGATTATACACCGTTTGTAACTCGGTTTAGCGCGCCTGGTCGTTCAGAACCAATATGGTATCGTGACCAGTTAGCACAGGATCGTATTGATACAATACTATCTGGCGGAGTTACTTATATTGGTAAAGTTGATAAAGTTGCTTCAAATGCTTCAGGCACCGGCGCGGAAGATCCGACCGATGGAAGCACAAAAGCCTATTATCGCAAAGTTGGTACAACTAGTTATATTCAAGCAACTACGGGTGACTTATTTATATTCCCTGCTTCGTCTGGCCCCGATAAAGAATTTATTTGGAATGGCAGTGCTTGGGAAGAGATAGGCCATGAAGGACAAGGTGCCTTTGCTTTTGTTGACGAAGGTAGAGTTACGGTTCCTACTTGCACTTCTATTTCACTTGGATATACTGCTACAACCACTTCATTTACTGGCAATTATGATAAAACAACAAGTGCTACGATAGTTGGTGCTACTGGACTTTCATTTGAAACTATTCAACCAATTGTTAGTTATGAAGATGGAACTGGAGCACTTCCTTCTCTTACTTGGAGCACAAAGAATATTGGTGGTGTGACTAGTGTTGGCACCGCTACTATTTCTCAAATTACGGGAGTTGGACAACTTCCTTCGTTAACTCCGCAGACTTCAACATTTAATGCTGTTGATAGCATTACTGCTACTACGATTTCTATTATTGATGGTACTGGTTCGCTTCCTACACGTCAATCTGTTACAGTTGTAAGTGGCATTAATTGGGATGCTGGCGCATTACCTGGATTTACTACTTTAACTATCGATGGTCTCGTCTCCACTTGGAGTGCAGGCACACTTCCGACTCGTAATTCTGTTACTGTCGTTACGAGTGTTTCTCTTACTTCCGGCGGTGGAGTTAGTGTTCAAACTGCCTCTATTAAGGAAGTTGGTTCATTACCTTCTCTAACTACTACTAGTACTAGTAATTATATTAGATTTGAAACAACTGACACTTCTTTAGCAATATTTGAGCCAATTATGGGCGTTGTCACTTGGAATGCAGGTAGTTCTAATTCTGTTACAGTTGTTACAGGAGTTACTCATACTGCCGCGGCAATTGATGTTAAGACTAAGAGTATTTATGAAATTACTGGTGTTGGTACATTGCCTTCACTTACAACTACAAGTATCGAAACTACTGAAAATGAAACGAGCGGTATGCTTCCACAACTTACTCTTCTTACGAAGAGCATTTACGAGATTACTGGCGTCGGTTCTCTACCCACCAAGAAGGCTCAAACAGTGGTTACCGCAGTTGGTACAAAGTCTATTACTGCTATGACTGGCGCGAACTTCAGTGCTGGTGTTCTACCCACTAAGGCTGCCGTTACTGTTGTTACTTCTGTTGGTACAGCAAACACTGCAGCGGTTACAACTATGACTTGGAACGCAGGAAGCTTCCCCGAACTTCACGAGGGCGCGCCTGTTGTATTGGGAACAGATCCAGAATATGGTGGTCTTGCACTTACTACGTCCACTATTACTGCTACACTTGGTTATACCAGCACGGCAGTTACTGTCAGTGGTAAGTACGATAAGACCACAAGTGCGACTTGCAACCACGCTGACAAGACGTTTACTGTTACTCCCTATACTCCTTCAACCTAATGTATTAATCTAAGGTAGGTAATGTTTTATGGCATATATGAATAAAATCCAAACGCCAAACAATACCGAAGTTAATATTGCTGATTTCCGTAACGCAGGTGTCTATTATGGCACCTGCGCTACGGCTGCGGCGACCCAACAAAAAGAAGTTGTGATTACAGATGCGCGCGGCAATCAGTTTTTTGAGTTAACTACGGGCGCAATTTTCTTCGTAAAATTTACCAACAATCAAACATATAACGGTGCTCCTACAATGCGTATTAACTCAACCGCTGCGACACTTAAAAACATTAAGCGTTATGGCACAACAAATGCAGCACGTTATGAATGGTATGCCGGTGAGGTTGTTGGTTTTATATATGATGGTACAAACTATGTAGTTATAGATGGTAGAGATGCTACTACTACTTATTATGGTATAACTAAATTATATACTGGCGCGGGTAGTTCTACCGAAGCATACGCGTTGACACCTAAAGCCCTCTATGCTTGGGCTAATGCTGCTGTATGTCCTTATTACTCTACGACATCTACTTATGCAGTCGGCGCGGTTGTACGTTATACAAATAATATTTATGTTTGTAATACGGCTATAACCACTGCAGAGGCATGGAATGCGGCGCACTGGACGGCCTTACCTCCTATTCAAGAACAAATAAATGCCATTAGACAACTGCCTGCTGTCACCACTTCAGATAATGGTAAAACGCTTCAAGTTACGAACGGAGCATGGACTGTTGTAACACCAAGCGGCGGTCTCCCCTCTGTTACGACCGCAGATAACGGTAAAATACTGCGCGTTGTCGAGGGCGCATGGACTGCGGCGACAGTGCCTGACGCGAACGGGGTGAGCTTCTAATTTGATAAAAGTAGGGTTTTATGTGAGGAGGTGGGTTTAAGGATGCCTAGTGTCTATTCAGTAAATATAGATGATGTATTTTTTTGGGAGTGTTTTTTTCGTGCTACGCCCAATTATTTAAGCTTCACATCAACCGGGGTAACGCTTTATTGTTACGACGGAAAAAGTGGGGGTATGAGTGCAACTAAAACATGGACATATGAAGGGACAGATACCTTTTTAGGTTTTTCTACAACAAGCGGTAGCAGCGTTGCTACATATCAAGATGGCGACACGCTCTCTGTAGATAACTTAAGTGCTAATCTTAATCTTTATTCCGTGACGAAGAATGATAACGAAACCTATCTCACAAATGACATCGACCTCGCATCCGTCGCAAATGCGATCCGCACCAAAGGCAACATAGGCGCATCACTCGCCTACCCTACTGGATACGTTAATGCTATAAATGCACTGCCAACCGGTACTCTCCAATCCTACAAATCCGCAATCTATACAAGTCCCGGCACGGCAACGATTCTGCCAGATTCGGGATATGTTGGGATTGCAGAGATTAGTGTGGAGTATTCGCCGGCGGTATATGATGGCGCGTATCATACGGAGTCGGGGCTAACTGACCTCACAGGGACTACCTGGACATTTAATAATACCATCTCTTATGCAATAAATCAAAGCAGTGCCAGTAACCCACTCTCATTGAATTTTTCTGATGGTACTTATAACTATACCAAGATTGGTGATGGGGTGAGTCGTGGTAGTATATTTGTAGAGTTCATTGGTGGTCTTTCAAATTTAGTGTATTACGGCAACTGGCAAACTGGTGCTCCTCCGACTATTTCTATAACCGGTGGCACAGACGCCAAAAATGCAACGTTAATTGCCTGGTTCCAAGCAAACGCAACTCAAGTATCTTAAATAGATCTTTTATCTATGTTAATGGGAGGTGAGATATATGGCGGTGACTGATTTGACCGGAACAACGTGGATATTTAATGAAATATTAACTGCGCCCTCCGACATGCAAGGTTGGGATGTCAACTTCACGTCCAATAATCTTTCGTTCTACGCTCTTGTTTTAGATGGAGGCGAATTACGTTATGTTGGAAACCAAAGTGTTGACGCATATTATACCGGCTGGGCGGCTACCGAATATCGTACCATTGCCTTTACAGGTGGTGATGAGGTAACCAATACTGACCTGATCTCATGGCTCCAAACAACCGCGGTATTGCAAGTCGACGAGTATTTCACCTGCACCGGTGAACTCACCTCCATTGCGGATGCAATCCGCGCGAAAGGTGGGACATCTGCTTCCCTAATCTATCCTGATGGATTTGTAACCGCGATCAATAATCTCCCCACCAAAGTTCTTGGCGATGGTGTTATCGGCCAAGACACTCCATTCGATATCCAAGTTACTGCACGGGATTATTCGGATGGCAACTGGGACGGGTTCTCGTCTGTAAACGTCAGTATAGAAACGCCGATTTATGATGGGAGTTGCGATATTATAAATCCGTTGATTACATTTACTATTGCCAGACACCCCTTTCAGGCGGAAGAAGGAATGACTTGGGCAGAATGGGTCGCGAGTGAATATAATACAAATAGCCCGCGATACAATTTTGTGAATGGAGCTCTTGGATATATGTACGGCGGCACACAATATATGGTTTATCTAAATGACCGAACGGCAATCCAACGTGGTGAGGATGTGATAGTGCCCAATGCTGCTTATTCTGAGATCCCCGTCGGCGGTGGATCGAGTAATTAAAAAATCGAGGTGAGAAAATAAATGGCCGACACACCTACAGGTTTATATATTGGTAGTGAAAGCGTGGGTACCTTTTTCGCTTCTCGTACATATTCCATTACTGCAACGGGTTTTACAATGTCTGGTGCTATAGATCCTATTTCTTGGACATATAGCGGCTCTGATGTATTTCTTGGTTTTTCAGCTACTTCCGGAGCTACTACCCCAGATCAAGGATTGGCGGTTGGTGATACTGGAACAGGTGCTACACTTCGTTCTCTTGCGGAGCAGGTTAGCAGTGAGACGTATCGTATTTATCCTGTCGTTAATGTTTTTCTTGCTGCGACCGTTACCTATGGCAACACCACAGTCGGTTCCCTCACCCAACTTGGTCAAAAAATGCGGATACCCTCCACTCTAACTCAAGATGGGCCTGTTTATTACCTCGATGATATCACAATCGAATGCAATCCTACTTCCGGCAATCAAATCCGATGCTCATACTGGGACCCCTACCAATCAGATTACACCGATATATTTGCTACAGAGGACGCGGTCACCCAAGTGCTTGATACAGCAGACCAATTAGCCTTCGGCCCCATCATGATTACATATGAAGAAGTGCCGGAGACTACATTCACTATTGATGGAACGACTTATGATGTCGACGCGGATACTACGTATTGGTATGATTGGGTCAATAGTTCCTATGCACCGAGCGGCTCGGGTATTGAAATGGATCCAACCAGTTCAACATATTTTGTCCACCTCGGCGGCACTGCGTCAAACTATGGCATATTTTATAACGGAAGTCTTCAGGCTCCCGGTGATGAGATAGTTGTCGGGCGCGCATATACGACCGGTGCAGCATATGAGCAGCACGACCTTACGGGTACTACTTGGTACTTTAATGCTTCACCGGATACTCCATTTGACACATATCTCTATCCATCGAGTTCGTCCATTAACTTTATTAGTAATGGTATAACATATTCAACCCTATCATTAGATGATTATACTATGTATTATAGTAATCCAAACATTACAACAACAGCATATGGGCCACAATCGGGGCCTCCAGCATGGACAAACCAAAACTATCGCACTATTTCGATAACTGGTGGCACAGATGCTACAAATGCAGCGCTCTACGCATTTATTAGTAGTAATGCAACTCAGCAATAACCTAACCCTAAGGAGATGATAAAATGAAATACATATTTTGTGTTAACCCGGACGGAGAAGCCCGTCGCGCAGGTATAACTACCGGCGGGTATGATACCGTGGTTTCTCAAGATAACTTCCCTGCCCGCGAGTATCGGGAGGGGTATGAAGCCGTTTTGATGTATAACGAGGAGGACGGCGTGCATTGGGAGTATGTAAAGATCCCCGCCGCGAAGAGGCGCGAGCGCGCATACGAGACCCTTAAATGTATCTCCTATGGGGATGCACTACTTACAGTTGATGAAGCCAATAAACTATGGCAAGAATACGAAGCAGAGGGTTCATCTCTCGCATCAATACTTACCGACCTAATTGCAACGGCAAAGGCGCAAATTAGAGAAATGTACCCTGATGAAAACTTAGAAAACGAAGACAATGAAACCGTCGAACCCGAAATCGAAGAGTCCGACGATTCTGAAAATATATAAGGAGGCAACTCAAATGAATGAATCTAATGTAACTGCAAACGATGTCCTTGAGCACGTTCTATTTACTACTCCTAATGGCGCGATTGAATCTGGCACAATTCCGCGTGTCAACGAACTCGAGATGCCAATCATTGAAGAAGTTGGAGTTTCTGCTCCTGGCAAATTCATCATCGTAGACGTCCCAGAAACGGGTTACTACACCAAAGGTACGAATGGTCTTATAGTTCCATTTGACGTAATCGCTGCGGCAGTTGGTATCGATCCCGCTGTCTTTGAAAGAACTTTCACCATTAATATTGAAGGCAAAGGTTTTGATCGTTTTTGCTGCGTTGAGCACAATGGCGTCAAGTATCAAACTGGAAGCTTTGAAGCAAATGCGGGTGATACCGTTATACTCCATGCGAATTTTGGCCCTCAAAACTGGATTAAGTTCAATGGTCAAACTGTTGCTACTGGCGGTCCTTGTGAGTGGGAATTTATCGTTGATAATGACTACGTAATTAACCTGGAATATAGTCCTGCGTCTCATGCGCATATTACTGCGACCGAAGCGGGTAAATAAGTTTAGAAGATAAGAGTGCGATCGTCTCTACATTGATGGCGACGGTCGCACTTTTTGATATAAGATAAAGGAGGGAAAAGGAGAATGCCGGTTATAAATAATTTTCCAGCATCAGTATCGAAGGAACCCCCTAAGGCGCCAAGTGATGCTGTAGTATTATATTCACTACATCCCTTTAGTTTAAAAACTAATAATGGCCTTAAAAATTGGAATGGTACATTATATTATATAGGAATATATGAGTCTGCGGCAAGCAACTGGAATACTTGGGATGGTACTACAACAATATCCGCCGAATTAAATAATGGATATTATACCTTATATTTGCGGGGAGATAGCAATTCTTATTTAACGACAGGCCGTTCAAATGATTGTGTTAATGCTTATTGGGTTTTTCAAGGAGTTCAAATAACGTGCAAAGGAAATCTATCTAATCTATTGAGATATACAACCACTCCAACGGTACAAAGTTATTGTTTTGCATATTTATTTTACAACGCAAGCCAAGTTTATTTTGATATAGTATTACCAACATCTGTAAGCCGCTATTGCTATTTATATACATTTGCGGGATGCACGGGATTAGTCAAAGCTCCAGATTTACCTATGACAACTCTTAATAATGCTTGTTATAAAAATATGTTCTACGGTTGTACAAATTTAACTGCCGCACCAAGTTTACCGGCCACTAATTTACGACAAGAATGTTATTATTCAATGTTTGTTGATTGTAAGAGTTTGGCTACATTACCTGCATTAGGGGCGACAACTTTATCTACTCAATGTTACGGGTATATGTTTTACGGTTGTGATAATATTCGATTATCAACTACTTCAACATCTGAATATTCTAATAAATATCGTATTCCTACTATTGGCGATGGAACTACCGCATCTAATGCAATGGTAGAGATGTTTACAGGCACAGGTGGAACTTTTACGGGAACCCCTTCAATTAATATCGAGTATTATACATCTAATATAGTAGTTTCGTAGCAACTTTGCTACATAATATAATCCCACGAATTAATTCAAGCCGAAAGGCACGCGCGAAAGCGCAAGGAGGTTAAACTATGGAAAAATACCAACTTATGAAGTCTTGGGATCGCCCCAATGTCCAAGGACGAAAGTGGGCGGCGCAAGACGAAAAGGCAAAGACCGCTTTGGTCACTAATGAAAGTTTGGTCTTTGGCGACGAAATTTATGTCATTTCAAACAAGAAAACTTATGTAATTGATTACGATGGGCAACCCCAAGTAAAGTAGAGGTGATTAAAATGGCTGATAATTACATACTAAAAGAGTCTTGGGGTAAACCCAATATTCAAAGTCGAGAATATGTCGCGCATGACGAAGCCGAAAAAGACGCAATGCTTGCGAAAGGCGGTATTGTTGTTGGTGATAAGGTTTACGTTATCGCCTCAAAGAAAACTTATATGCTTGGCTTCGATAATAAGTGGTATGATGCTACTACCGAAGGCGGTGGCGGCGGAGATGTAAGCGGCAAGGCCGATAAAGTTACGGGTGCCGTTGAAGGTAATTTACCTGCGCTAGACTCAACTGGAAATTTAGTGGATAGTGGTATCGCCGCGGAAGATGTCGGAGTTTCGATGATTGAAATTACACATAGTGATTTATGCGCGGCTATAGGCAATAATGAATTAGTACCTGGAATGAAGTATCGTATAATTGACTATGTGACGAAGATTAATGGTACCATAGTTCATGATGATGATCCAAGTAATATTTGGTATGACCACTGGGGACGCTCTATTGAAAAACCATTTGATATAATTGTTACTGCGACAGACGTCGACGTATTAGATACTCATGCCCAAGCGATATGGCATATGGGCCGCGATGATTATTTTGGGGATTGTCGTTTAACTGACTGGGAATTACAGTATTATCCTTTTAATAATGTTAATATTTTTCCTTGGGCAGATGCAGAAAATGGTAAAGGCGTTATCTACTGGATGAAAGATGAATGGAACAACGAAGCACCGTATGATTTCAAAAATATTCAGTACTTAATGTATGGTCTTGCGCCAGGTGATCCAGATGCCGATGATCCTTGCGAACATATAAATTATAGCGAAGAGAAGGGTCAGTTACAAAAATATGGGCTTCCATTCTGGTTCGATTTTGATTTCCCTAACGTATGGAACAAACAGTTCTATGTTGGTGAAAATATATGGAATACAGAGTATGAGCCAGTAGTGGACCAAAATTATTTAGATACTTATTGTGCTGATTGGTATTTTACTTTTGATCATACTTGGTTTAACTCCGATCAAAAAACTGGAACTTGGACTAAAGCTGGACAAGAAGATACTTCACTTTATGGCGGTAGCTATAATAATATAATATGCTCTTCTGACTATGCGACTGGTCCACGAGGCATTGTTTTTGTGCAAAGTGGAAGCGGCGATCTTGCAACATCTAATAATAATAATAATATTTATAATAGTGAGAATATTGTTATATTTGATCACAATAATCAAATTAAAGAAAGTCGCAATAGTTTCGTTTTAGGATTTAATAATAAAATCGAAGAAGGTAATGAAAAATTATATGTAATAGGTAATAATCATTCCATCGGAATTGAATGCTCTGATACTATGATAGCCGGCAATGGCAATTCTTATATTACTATTGGTGATCATTGTGAAAATATTCAATTGAATGAGTGCGGTGATACTACTATAAAAGATAATTGCTCTAATATAACGATATTCAACAGTAATAAAGTTGTTATTGGCATGGACAGTAGCGATATTAATCTAGGGTCTGACTGCAATGGAACTATCTTAGGAATAGGTTGTCGAAATATAAACTTAGCTCAAAATTGCAGCAATATTCAATTTGGCAACTTTTGTCGTGAGATTTATTTAGTTAATACTCAAGATGTTAATCCGCCAGAAGGTATCGCTAATATTCAAGGCTGTATTTTTGATAATACTGCTATGGGAATAGTACTTGACTCAAACTTTATTCCTGAGGATTATGAAATAAGAGGCGGTTACCATATCCATAGTGGTTCTTATTATCATGGTGACCCGCGCGATGGAAATCCTTCTATTGTCGAAGTAACAGAATCGCTAAATCGCACATATCCAATTGAAATTGGTATTAATACCCAAGGTGAAATCGTTAAATGGGTCGCCGCAGATCAAGGTTCTGCTCCTACTCCTGTTCCTGAAGAGTATGAAATTGATATTAGCGAAGATATTGATATAGGAGATCCTGCAATTGGGAGTATTGATCTTCGTGATTATATTCAAGATTTAGCTCCAATTTATGAAGCCCTTGATTTAGGAGAAGATATATATCTAAAATTTACTTGGCAGGATAGAATATACAAAGTTAAGGGAGATTGTATAAGATATGATAATCCCGTCGAAGGGTCTACCAGCCCTCAAGAATATATATTCTTATTCTTTAATTGCAATATTTTGGAACATGTTGATGGTTTTGTTACTAACGAAAGCGACCATTATCAGTATATCCAACATCAATTAACACTTGATTTGTCATCTTATATACCAGAGTTATAGGAGGGATTATTATGCCAGAAGCTGGGAATCTTTCTTTAAATAAAGAAAAATGTAAGTATGTTATTGATTTAAGTAGTTATCCTCTTAATCCTAATTTAGAAGAAATGAATAATTTTAATTTAGGTACTGCAGGTATTGTTTTAGACTATGAAAAAATATATCAAATACTTGAACAAAATGGTGAAATATATTTAAGATTTAGTTGGAGAATGCCACATAGTTCTAATGATACAAGTTTCTTTGAGGTCCTAGGAAAATATTCAAGTAATATAGATGATCAAATATTATATTTTCCCTGCATCTTACCAGATAAAACTGGTTATTCTAATTACATATTTTCACTAGTAATTTATTATAGTGAGCCAGCGTAAGGAGGTAGTATGTATGTCTAGAGGAGATTTTGGATTTCATAAAGAAGAAACTAGATATGAATATGATTTTACTAATTCTATGCCTAATCCGCAATCAGAAATAACTACAGTTATGAGTGTAAACGATTTTAATTTTTTACAAACCTCGGAAAATTTTAATTTTGTGATAAAAACAATTGTCCGACCCACCTGGAATTTATTTCTCTCACCTGCAAGATCAAAATGGATAAAATTACCTTCCAATGAATTTTTTACCTTAAAACCAACATATTGGCGTGGAGGTAATTGTACTTTTTCTTGTTTTTATTCTTTTACTGATGCTGACGGCTGGAATGACACAATATTAATTCAATTTACAATTGCTGTTGATATTGCAACTTATATTTATACTAATATAGTTCTTGTTAATGAACAACAACCAATAGAATAAAATAAAAAAATATAGAGAGAAGACACATCGTCTTCTCTCTTTTCTTTTACATATTAACTTTTACGTACATCCGCCGCGGCCCATATTTTAGTTTCATACTTTCTCTATCTTTTTAGTTCACTCGCCAAAATTCGGCCGCGGATCGACGTTAGTCTTCGACAGATGGAATATCTCCATTACACATCAATTCAATTATTGCAAGCAATACATTGATGTCGCCGCAGAACCTACCCGTAGCAAGCGAAGAATACTGGTCGATGCCTTTCTTGAGTTCTTCTTCGGTAATATCATATTTTTTACATACGTTTCTCACTTTTTAAAACTCCTCCATACATCTTTCGTAACAATACTTTGTTAGTTCTTCTCTCAATTGTGCTGATACCTTCACCGGCAAAGCGATAGTCTGCGGCAAGTCTATCGTAGGACACTCCGGCTCAATTGTTTCCCACTTACAATAGTCAATTCTCTCAATCTTCGCCATTGAAGTAGAATAAAGCCAACCTATTGCTCGATAAGGATCAACATCTTTATATCTATAAGACTTCGTTAATCCCGTATAATACGTTACCAAAAGTTGCCACCAGACTGGGTACTTAGTCATCTTGCAGTTCCTCCAGCATCGCGCGGCCTTTGTCAGTTAAAGCATATCTGTCATCGGGGTCGCAATAATACTGCTCGGCATTTGAAAGTGCTTCGCGCGTCTCCGACATATTCAACGACTTAGTAACTTCGACAATTTGTCCGTCTTGGTATATTCTACAAATTACTCTAAATTCAATCGTATTCACTGGTATTTGTATGATGGCATTAACTTCGCCTAATTCAATTTGCTCGTTCATTTCTATATTTCTCCTCTAACTCGTCAACCTTCGCGCATGCGCTTTCCATAGTAGGAAATAGTTCCACTCCATAGTCGTCTCTTGCCATCAACAACTCTTCTTCATCACGCGGCACCCATTTCTTTATATCAAGAAAATGCTTATCGCATCTCGGCTCCAAAGGTGAATACTCCGGCCACTCAATACCAGTTTCGTCACACCACGGCGGATTTTCGTCTACTGGCACTATGTAGTGAGGACAATCTTTGCACGCCTCGGTATTCATATACACATGATAAAGTTCAACATCTCTATCATACGGCAGCATAACTGCACCTTTATAAAGCAAAAAATCTGCCATTCTTTCAATATTAAAGTCTTGTGTTGGAATATTATTTTTGTGTAAATACTCCGCTATCAAAAGCGCAAGTCTCATTTTCTGCGCAGAATAATCCATTATTTTTCTCCTTTCTTATAAGCATAAAAGTTACATTTGCGCGGATCGCCGCCGCAAGTGCATTCTTCAATTTCTTTTGTTCCAAGGCAATATCCTTGGAGGTAAGTATCAGTTTCTTTTAGTACGTGTCCTGTGCGTCCATAAACATATCCTCGCACAAAATCAGATACTTGTTTCTGCGCCGGTTGCTCAACATAGCATTTACACTCATATTTATTTTTGTTCCTCATTTGAGTCTCCTTCATTTAATTTCTCAACTTCGGCTAAAAAACTATCCAAAAGTTCTTGGAGTTGCGCTAATTGCTCAGGATTATATTGGATACGAGCAATGATATGCTTTTCTTGTTCATCGCGCTGTTCAACACGATAAGACCACTTAAATAGTTCTGCCGCAATGAATGCTTGAAGTCCTACCAATATTCCAACAATTATTGCAAGTAAACCTCTACCATATTCTATAAGCAGAAAGTCCGTCACAAGCAAAAACAAAGTTCCGCCTAGATATATCAAAAGTGATTTAGTTGAATTTTTCATTGCTCCAATTGCTCCCATCCACATTCTTCTGATGTTTTATCATCGCGCCAACCCAAAAATTTAGGATGCCGTAGTGCTTTATCGGGAGTAATTTCCATAGCAGTAACTTCGCATACGCGTCCTACATAATCACGCCAATTTTGGAGTATTTCTTCGGTAACACCAGAGACCGACCCAA
>Ga0247610_10000189_pt1 | contig 101256 bp, 73 predicted proteins | sample 174DNAGHGhighgp2_FD_193483 | JGI IMG/M metagenome (GOLD analysis project Ga0247610, IMG submission 193483) | Sheep rumen microbial communities from Palmerston North, Manawatu-Wanganui, New Zealand - 1742 DNA GHGhigh gp2 | ecosystem: Host-associated > Mammals > Digestive system > Stomach >... | reverse complement strand
TCTGATGAGAAAGCTTTTGTTCTGAGATATTTTTTAAGAGAGTTTTATCAAATTCATTATTATGAAGATAAAAAACTTCACATTTACAAAATGCTTCTAATGTCTGTTTTGAAATAGAATATTCATTGATAGTATTTTTTAATTCTTCCTGGTGGCTCTTTGCATAGTTATTAATGAGCTCATTAGCAGACATCTCATGTCCTTTTACTTCTGGAAAATGCATGGTATAATGTTCTTTGAGTACTTCTACATTGGAAGTTATTTGAAGGTCTGTCATGTGTTAGAATGAGTTATATAAAAATGTATAACATTAAAACTTGTTTTTTTAAAAAACAGAGAAATTTTAATTAAAATGTGGTTTATCTCGCGTTACACAACGAACACTAAGTTTAGATTTACTTCCTTCAGATCCACAAGCTCAATCTAACCTACAGTTATGGCGACTTGCTACATCTCAAGATCTATTATCTGCCCAATAATGATTAGGTTTTTCAGATCATTCGGCAGTTAGATTATAGACTTTATCTTGTATCTTTACAATATCTGACCAAGCTCATTCGTGAGATAATGGTACTTCCCATGTGACTCCTCACAAATCCAATGTTTCACAGTATGTATAAGCATCATCTCCATTTTGGAGACTCTCAAACTCCGCAGGAGAAACATATAAAGTTCACGATTTTTGATTTCATCGACTATTTCTACTATTATCAGCATATAATGAAAGAATACAAAGATTACTAGGATCTTTAAGTCCTACCGTGTTACATCCTTGTGGGTAGTCTTTATCATTATTATCAATGATATAATAGTTATTATTGTTGCTTTTTTTCTTCTTTGATTCTCATTCAGACTTTTCTGTTTTTTTACTATTTTTATCTTTACTGGATATCTGTTTCTGTGTATCCTCTCAAAGAATAGTAAAATCTCGATCAAAAGTATCTTTTATATAAATCTCATTAGGGGTAAGAGTTACTGTTTTTTCTTCTATTTTAAGTTTTAAAGCTTTTTCTGTATCATTAAAGAAATAATCCTCCGACATTTCGGTATATTCTTTTCATATTTCATATTCTGATAAAAACGTAATGTCTTTATATAAATATTGTTTAATATTCGTAGGTGTGGCTTTTTTTAATAGAAAATAATAATTATGATTTTCAGTGGAAAAGTGCATGGTTGGTGATTTATCTTTATTTTGAGGTTGGGATGAAATCAATGTAGGTTTAAATTTTTTTTGGAATGATTCCTTTTCTTTTTGAAAGAGAATTATATCTTCTTGAGTGTCATTGTTAAATAATGGTAAAATAGCATCATTTGGAGTAACAGTGTATTCGTAAATAGTATCAGTTTGAAACTTGGATAAAGAAAAGTTATTTTGAAATGATGTTTTTTTGATAGGGTACATTTTTTCAAAAAGATACATTTTTTCTAATTCTTCTTGAGTAGGTTGTCCTAAATCTTTGTGTGTAGGAGAATCAATAAAATTCCAGGTATGAATTACGTTTCATGAAAAAGTTAAATTTAAATCTATAAATTCTCAAAAATCATCATAGAGATCTAACCATGGATACTCATTTCATTTGATTTTAATAGCTTGTTCATGTATTTTTTCAACAGATGAATATTTTTTTGAGCGTACAAGTTCGTATGCAGTTTCTCCGTTAATTGTGAATTTTGAATTTTGAATAAATGGAATAAAGACCATCTTCATAATGAGATGTTGAAAATATTTTGTTAGTGATATTTGAAAGATCAATTTTATCTTTTAAAAAGAAATATCCTCCCCCAATGATTGCTATAATAAGTAGAAAAATAATCAATTTTCAACTTCATTTTTTTTCTGATGGAGATTCGAATGAAGGTTGAAGAGTTTGTGTGGGAGAAAATGATGAAATATTTTGAGTTTGAGTTACTTGTTGAGGATTAATATTTTTATCATAAAGTTGAGAAATTTGGTAATAATAGTACACTAATGCAATTTGTTGCATTGGAATCGTTCGAATTATACCAATAAATAAACATAGACAACCAATAATATTAAAAAATCCAAAATAAATATTGAACCATAGAAAATTCCAATAATGTCCTTTAGTGATATTCCAACTTCTTTTAATTGCATTTCGTGGAGAAAGATCTTGATCTACTAAACTAATAAAAGAGAAGAAAAGTCTGAATCAAATAATTGTTCAAAGAATTGAACTGATGATATAAATAAGAACGTTGAGAATGAAATTATCGAAAAAGTCTAAAAGTAACATATTTAAGTAAAAACTACTAATTCAAATCACTCCCATAATAATGCTTAATATTATTTCTGTAATGAATATTTTTCAAGCTAATTTCCATGAAAAACATTTGATCATTCAAAGTTTTGAATCTGGATTTTTTGCTTTTTCTAATATTGTTATAATAGAAGCTGCAACCATTCCAAGACTATAAATATTGAGAAAAATTAGGATCATAAGATAGATAATTCTTCCTATATCTCCAAATGTAGAGATGATGTCTGGACGAAACTCCATTACTAATTCTATAGGAAGTCCACAAAGAATGAGTAGAACTAAAGCATTTCCCCAAACGACTCCACTTCATCATTTCTTTCGTGAGACATACCATGCAGCTTGACGAAAATACTTCATTGAAAGATTTTCATTTCCAATTGCGAACATTTGTGTTCTTGTTTGATCCATCTTTTGTGATTGATAAAAAAATAAAAGTTTACTCAATTATATTCAGACTTTTTTTCTTTTTCAAATTTGAAGAAGGTTTTCATTGAAGTAAATAAAAAAAGAGAGGATCTTCTTTTAAAAGAAAAATCCTTTATTTCGTTAAGTATATTCAATACTGTAAAATATGCTTATAGATTTTTATTCCTTCATCTTTTTTTTGTTTGATTAGGTCCTGGAAATTTTAAGTTTCCTTGTAAAAAATCTTCTATTAAAGGGAAAATTTGTGCAAAAAGTCCTTGTTCAAATTGTTTCTTTTCATCGGAGGAAAAATTTTGTAAAACATAGTCCGCTACAGGTATTTTATCAGATTTTCCTACTCCAATTCTAATTCTTGGAAATTGGTCTGTGCCTAGGAAATCGATAATACTTCTAACTCCATTGTGTCCTGCTGCACTTCCTCCTTTTTTAGTTCAAATTTTTCCAAAAGGATATTCAATTTCATCGTGAAGGACTATGATATCTTCGTTTTTGATCTTATAAAAACTTGCAACAGAAGAAACAGAAGTTCATGATTTGTTCATAAAAGTCTGCGGAAAAAGAAAAGCGACCTTCTGTCATTCAAGCGTCGTAAGCAGGAATTCTCCTTTAAATTGGTTAGACACCTCAAGCGTTCAGATTTCTTTCTCTTTTAAAAAGGTTTTTAAAACCGTCGCTCAAATGTTGTGGCGATTGGATTGGTAATTAGGTCAAGGATTTCAAAGTCAAACGATAAGTTTCATTGGGAGAAAAACAAAAATAAATTAATTAAGAAATGCGGAAGTACTAATTTTTTCTTCAAGGTAAGATTGTAAGAGCGGTAATCCTTCAAGTTGAGGATAGTAGGTGAGTAATCGTTCAGCTCATTCTCTAACTTTTTCCATAAATTTGAGATTATTCAGAATTTCTAAAGGGATATCGCTAATTCATGATTGCATGGTCCCTAAAAGTTCACCGGCTCCACGATTTTGGAGATCAATTTCTGCTAATTTAAATCAATCACTGGTACTTTCCATTACTTTCAATCTTTCATAGGTATCTCCACTTTTCTTTTGGGTTTCTAGAAAACAATAAGAGGCAAGATTCGATCTTCAAATTCTTCATCTTAATTGGTGAAGTTGTGATAATCAAAATCTTTCAGAACTTTTGATAATCATGATGGTTGCTTCTGGAATATCTACTCAAACTTCAATTACTGTTGTAGACACAAGTAGACATTTTTTTCAGGTTTTAAATTCTTGCATAACCTGATCTTTTTCTTTAGAGGAAAGTTTTCCGTGTAAAAGTCCAACTTTATCACTTCAAAGTTCTGGGAAAAGATTAAGAATCTGTTCGTACTCTTGAAGTGCAGATTTTACATCATCGATTTTATCGCTTTCCTCGATGAGAGGAGTAACAATGAAAACTTTTTGCCCTTGATTGATTTTTTGTAAAATCCATGGTTTTAATGTTAAATATTCTTTTTCAGAAATAACTTTTGTTGTAATAGGAATTCTTCCAGAAGGAAGTTCATCAATAATACTTACATCAAATTCTCCAAAAAATGCTAAAGCCATAGATCTTGGAATAGGAGTCGCAGACATTTGTAAAATATGCGGAGAATTGAATTTTTGAAGTTTTGCTCTTTGTTTTACTCCAAATTTATGTTGTTCATCGATGCAAACAAATTTTAAATTTTTGAACATTACATCATCTTGTAAAACTGCATGAGTCGCAACAAGAACTTGAATTGTTCCATTTTTTAATTGTTCTTTAATTTTGTCTTTTTGTGTCTTTGTTAAAGATCAAGTTAGTAGTTCTACTCTAATTCATTGCGATAAAAGAAATTTTGAAAAAGTAAGAAAATGCTGATTTGTTAAAACTTCGAGAGGAGCTAAAATAACACTTTGTCCTTGAAATTGCTTTCGAATGTAAAAAGCAGAAATTACGGCGACAATAGTTTTTCAACTTCCCACGTCTCCTTGAAGTAATCTCATCATCGGTTTTCCATTATGAAAATCCTCAACAATATGAAGTAAAACTTTTTTTTGGGCATGAGTTAAAGAAAAGGGGAGTCATTCAATAAATTTTTTTAATATCTCCCATTGAGGTTCAGATTTTTCTTCTTTATTTTTTTGATATTTATCTTTATTTAAAAGCGAATAGAGTTGAATTCTCAAAAGTCTATCAAAGAAAAGTCTATAAAGTGCTTGATTTTTCTTTTCATCATTTTCAGGGAAGTGGAGATTTTTGATCGTTTCAGTAACGGGAAGTAAGTGGTAAATTTTGATAAAATTCTCTGGAAGATATTCTTGAAAAAGTGTGTCTACTTTTGTTAAGTTGTTCCAAATTTTTTGTGCAAACCATCAGGGCTTTATTCCTTGCATTTCGGAATAAATAGGGAAAATTCTTCATGAATTGAAACTTTGATTAAGATTGGTATCGTTTCCCATTGGATTTTCAGAAGTGGTATCTTCAGCGGTTGCGGGAACAATATCAGGATGAGAAAAAATAATTTTCCCATATTTGAACTGTGGTTTTCAGACAATAATATATCGATTTCATTCGATAATTTTTGATGCTAAAAATCAAGAATTAAAGATACTAATATACCCCACTGCTCCATTGATATCATGAAATTGAATATCATAAATCATTTTATTGCCCCTCCTTATGATATTTTTTTTAACGATATGCCCTTTGGTAGAAGTTTTCCCTTTTTCATCAAAAAGAAGAGCATTAAGAGGTTTTACATCGGTTCTATTTTCATAGGTTCTTGGAAAATGATTAAAAAAATCTTTCATGGAATGAATTCCATTTTCTTCTAGGATGGAAACATATCTTGGAGTTGTCTTCAATTCTTCTTTTAATCCCATTCTCCCTATGAAAAATAAAAAAATCCAACATCCAAAGTATAAGTTTTTTGGATTTAACTACAAGCATATTTTTTTAGTGACTTTCCCCGTGGTGTTTTTCTAAGTAGTATCTCTTGAAAAAGTCCTCAAGAATTCTATATTAAACTTAATCTTTACTCTTAAATAAGTCGTTATGTTCCAAACTTTCAAAACTGAATTCTCTCAGTTACTTGCAAAAATCTTTCCTCTTTCTGCACAAGAAATTGAAAATGAGATTGCTCTTGCTCCTGAAAATGTCGAAGGAGATTTTGCTTTTCCTTGTTTTAAACTTTCAAAAATTCTTCAAAAAACTCCGATAGAGATTGCAAAACAAGGAATTGAAGAACTTTCTAAAATGGAGAGTCAGCTTTTTTCTTCTTTTGTAATGGTAGGACCGTATCTCAATGCTAAAATCAATGTTTGAAGCTTAGCAAAAGAAGTTTTAGAAAAAATAGAAAAAGAGAAATCTGACTTTTGAAAAGGAGAATCTACTTGAAAGAAAATTTTGATCGAAGGACGACAACCAAACACTCATAAAACAGTTCATATCGGACATGTGAGAAATATTTTATTGAGCGAAAGTATTTCAAGAATCATGGAATTTGCGGGAAATGAAGTCATCAAATGTAGCTATCCAGGAGATATCGGAGCTCATGTGGCAAAATGGCTCTGGTATTTTATCAATTTTTATGAGGAGAAAACTCTTCCTACAGTCAATTTTTCAAAATGGGTGGGAGAACTTTACACCAAAGCAACCTTGAAAGTAGATGAAAATCCTGACCAATATAAGAAAGAAATTGAAGATTTACAGAAAAATCTTGAAGACGGCGATGAAGAACTTGTAAAACTTTGGAAAGAAACAAGAAAACTTTGTTTAGAAGATTTGGAACATATTTGTCAGGAACTTGGTACAACGAGAATTGATAAATGGTATTATGAAAGTGAAGTAGAACAGGAGTGAATTCAAATTGTGAAAGACATGGAGAAAAAAGGAATTGCTCAATATTCTCAAGGTGCCATCGCTATGGATTTGACTGCTTATAAATTGGATTGGTTCTTGCTTTTGAAATCTAATGGAGCATCTCTCTATTCTACCAAAGATATTGCTTTAGCATATAGAAAACGAAATGATTATCATTATGATGAATCTCTTTACATCGTAGGATCTGAACAAATTCATCATTTTGAGCAACTTTTTAAAACTCTTGAACTTTGTGGATTTGATGCTACGAAACTTCATCATATTGCGTATGGACTTATCGATCTTAAATCATGAAAAATGTCTTCTCGTGCTGGAAATGTGATTCTTTATGAAGATTTCCGTGATCAAGTCTTGAATACTGCAAGAGAAATGCTTAAAGACAGAGAAATTCCACAAGATCAAAAAGAAATTATTGCTCAAAAAATCGCCTTTTCTGCGATCAAGTTTTCGATTCTTCTTCAAGATAGTGAAAAAGGAATCACTTTTGATGATAGTCAAGCTCTTTCTTTCGAAGGAGAAACGGGACCATATTTAGAATATACGTATGCGAGAATTTGTTCTGTTTTGAAAAAAGGAAAAGAAGAAAATTCTGACTTCCAAAATGGTGATTATACCCTTCTTCAAGATGATCTTGAGAAAACGCTTTTGCTTCAAATTGCACAATTTTCAGACATTATTCAAAAAGCTTCTGCAACCTATAAACCAAACTATATTGCAAGATTTGCTCTCGATTTAGCTCAGACTTTTAATACCTATTATCATTCTTGTAAAATCCATAGCGATGATGTAAATCTCACTAATGCTCGTTTAAGACTTTGTCAAGACATTACTCAAGTATTCAAAAATGCATTTTATCTTCTTGGTATTGAGGAGGTGGAAGTCATGTAAAAAAGCTTTATTTGCGACTGAAACATATGAAAAAAAATCTGATTTTAATTTGAGAAATTCTTATTTTTCTTGGTATTGATCAATATTCCAAATATGTTTTTTATACTTTACAGTGGGGGAGTGAGCTTCCGTTTATTACTTCTACATTTAATAAAGGAATTTCTCGAGGGATTCCTATTCCTATGTTGATTATCCTTGGTCTTTCCTTAATTTGTATGGTTGGAATTTGTTATTTATTTTATAAAAAACATATCACAAAGTGGGAATTTATTCTTTTTTTTGCAGGAAGTTTAGGAAATCTTATTGATAGGGTAGTCCTTGGTGGTGTGAGAGATTTTATTGCAATTGGAAATTTCCCTATTTTCAATTTTGCGGATGTATTTTTAACTTGTTCCATGATTCTTTTTGGAATCAGAGAATTTTTTCCGAATAGTTTGAAAAGAAATAGTAGGAAGTAATTGTCTTTTTAAACCATTTTCATCAAAAAAAAGCCCGAGGCAAGCCTTCGGCCCTATATGATAGATGTTTCACTTCATTCAATATGACGAACAAAAAAAGACGGGGAGAGTCCCGTCCTTAAAGAGTCAGATTTTTAAATTCTTTTTTCTGCATCTTTACTATCCATAATCTCTACTCAAGTCCATTTATCATGAAGAAATTGATTTCCGTCGGTTGTTCGGTAAGAGTAGATATTGAAAGCAACATACACTCCATATCCGAGAATCAATGCAGTTTTTATAACTAATGAAACAACAAGTTCATCAGCTCCAAGTCCTTGAACGAGAGCGGTAAGAATTCCGGCTCCAATTCCAGGAAGGAGTAATAATCCATATTTATAGAGCATTCTTTTGAGAATGGTTTTTTTATGGTTTTGATTTGGATATTTGAGTTCGAGGTTGATGAAGTTTCTTCTTCGTCCAGAGTCTCCTTTGAAATTTCCTCTCAATTCAAGAACAAAGAGGAGAATAAAGGTTGCTACAGCTGTGGCAATCATAATTCCTTGTCCGATGAGGTCTCCGAAGAAATCATAAGAGAAGAGGAGTCCCAAAAGGTAAATAATTCCGATAATGATTCCGATGAAAACAGCAGGTAAAAGAGGTTTTAAAACGAGTCTTTTGATAAGCATTCTGATTTTATTTTCATCATTATAGAGTACAGGAACTGCAAAGAGAGTCACAATTGTTGCAACGGTAAGTCCGTACATGATCGTATAAGCAAGCGGTGCAAACATTCCGTTAGAAGTTAGAGTCATCATTCCAATAACGGTCGTGAGAGTGGTACTTAAAATAGGTTTAAGTCTGAATTTTGCACTTTTTATAATTGCTTCTTTACGAGTGTTTCCTTGATTGATGTTTTCATTTGCAGAATCGATGAGGATAATGGCGTTATTTACTACGATTCCCATTAATGACACGAATCCAATCATAAACATTAATGAATATGGGAATCCTACGAATCGCGTTCCATAGGTTGCTCCTACGAATCCCATCAAAATACTATAACAAATGATGAGTGGTTGTGTATATTTATTGAATTGAAGCACAAGAATTGAGAAAATCATAATGAATGCGAAGACGAATGAGAACAAAACCGATTGAATCAAATCTGCGTTTTCCTCTTGTTCTCCTCCTTTTGAGAAACTAATTCCGTCAGGGTAGTCGTAATTTTCTGCGTAGGTGTAAAGAGCTTCATTTACCGGTTCAGCTTTGAATCCTTGTTGGAGGTTTGCTCCTAAGGTTACCACGATATCTCCGTCTTCTCTGGAAATGTTGGTTACTGCAGGTTTGAAGGTATAATTTCCTAAACTTGCGAGAGGGAGTTGTCCTGCAGAAGTTGGGATGAGGGTGGTCATCAAGGTTTCAGGAGAAACTTCATCTTGGAAATTATCGTATTTGACTTTAATATCGTGAGAATCTCCGTCTAAGGTTACGCTTCCCGCTTTCATTCCATTAAGAGCGAGATAAAGCTGAGGTCCGACATTGCTTGGAGTTAAACCGAGTTTTGCGAGTTTACTTTTATCGAGTTGGAAAACGAATTGTCCAGGGCTTTCTTCACTTGAATTCGTGATATTTTTCGTTCCTGGGATTTCTCTCAAAAACTTTTCAAAATCTCTTGCAACTTTTGCTAATTCGGTTTGGTCGACTCCATCTTTTGCGATGATTTTAACTCCGACTTCTCCTCCTCATCATCAAAGTTGGCTTGCGAATCCTTCGATTGAGATACTAACTTCAAATCCTCTTTCTTTCAAAAACTGTAATTTTTCGGTTAATTCATCTTCCACTTCGAAAGAAGTTCTGTCTCTTTGTGATTTTTCGACAAGTTTGAGGTCGATGGAGATTTTGTTTCCTTTGATACTTGCCTGATAATTTTCTAATTCAGGGATACTTGCTAAAACTTCGTGGTATCCTTCGGCTTTCTCTCTGATTTTATCTTCGGTGATTCCTGCTTCAGCTTTCAAAGTGATTCCCATTTGCTCGTTATCATCGGCTGGCATCATCAAGAATCCTAAGTTCGTAGATACAAAAAGAAGAGTAAAAACCAGAATGACAATAGGGAGAATAACCCGTAAAGCTCTGGATTTTTTGTTTTCTACGACTTTTCTGATTTTTTTATCGTATCGGTCGACAAGTTTATCCAAAATCTTATCACGATAAGAGGAAGATTCAGATTTTTCTTCTTTTTTTGTTATTTCAGTCTTTTCCTGTCTATCTGCGTCTAAAATTACTTTAGCGGTTTCATCCATAAGACTTTCGCTTTCTTCATCTTTCTGGTAAGTATTCTTATCTTTGTTCATTTTGAAGAAAATAGCAGGAGTTACCGTGAGAGAGATGAAAAGAGAGGCGAGGAGTGTGATGAAAATCGTGATTGGAATGTAGGAAATTGCTTTCCCCATCATTCCTGGAAGGCTCATCAAAGGGAGAAATACAACAACGGTGGTTGCAGTTCCTGAAATGAGAGAATTTTTGTAGGTTTTAACCGCAAGAAGGGCAGCGTGAAGTGGTTTGAATCCTTTTTTCATATTCTCGCTTGAACCTTGAATAATTACGGTTGCAGAGTCTACGGCAATTCCCAGACAGATAATGAGAGAAAAGTTTGTAAGCATATTCATGGAAAATTCCATTCCATTTAAGACAAAGAACGTGATGAAAAAGGCGAGGGGAATGGAAATCGTAGCAAGGAGAGATTCGACCGTTCCTACGAAACATCGCACAATGATAAACACGATGAGAAGGGTAGAAATCATATTTACTGCCAATTCAGAATAATCATCGCTGATTTGTTTTCCTAAATCGGAAGTATAGAAATATCCTAAGTTTTCATATTCAGGCTTTTTTAACTCTTCTTCAATCATTTCTTTTGCCTGTTTGGAAGCTTCCAAAATGCTTGCACTACGTTTTTTATTGAAGAGAATCGTTACCGCAAGTTTTCCATGATAATCTTCTCCGTTTTCAAAATGTCCGATTTCATAGCGTTGATTGTCAGGATAGGTTCTTTTAATCGTTGCAATACTTGAAAGAGGAATGGTTTGTCCGTTTCCAAGTGAGATAAACATATTTTCGAGTTCTTCGATAGAAACATATTCTCCGTTGATTCTGAAAGAATATTCTTTATCTCCGAGTTCGTGAGTTCCTAACGGTTGATTTTGATTGAATCCTTGAATGAGTGAGGCAATTTGACTGATTGGAAGTTTGAATTGTTCGAGTTTTTGTTGATCGACAAGCACTTCGATATCATATTGGTCACCGTCCGTGATGGTAATGGTATCAAGATATCCTTGTCCTTCCAATGCTTCTTTGATAAGTTTTGCTTTTTGTTTGAGATAATCAGCATCAAAACGGTCGTCTTTCGCATAAAGATTCATGTAAAAGAGGACTTGTTTCATCGCTTCCGTATCTACCAAAGCTACAACAGGATCATTCGCATCAGAGGGTAAAGAAACTCTTTTAACCGCATCTTCAATTTTATTGGTTACATCGCTGGAATCTGCGTCGTTTTCGAGGGTAACCATGATACTTGATACACTATCGAGAGACTGAGAATCAAACGACTTTACTCCGTTGATATTTTCGATTTCGTTTTCGATTTTTTTGGTGATGAGATCGTTGATGTCTTCGGGATTTCCTCAAGGGTAGGTTGTCGTGATTCTCACAATTCCTAAATCGATTTCAGGAACGGATTCTTTCGGAATTCTCATGGCAGAGTAGGTTCCAATCAGGATAATTACGATAAGCACGAGAATGGTGACTCTTCGCTGTTTTAACCAAAATCCGAAAAAACCGCTTGATAATTTCTCTTCCGCTTCTTTTATTTGCATTGAATTCTTTAAAAAAGAGTAAAAGTCTGACTATTTCATTACGATCGTAATATCTCAAGGGAGAGGTTCTTGAAGTTCTACGAATTTCCCTCGAGTCTTTTTGATTTTAATAGGGTAACTTTTTTGTTCTCCTCCTTCTCGGATGGCGATTTCTCCTTCGTTACTATTCAGAATTTTAACTTGTTCTAAAGGAAGAATCGTATTTTCTTGGAGAATGATAGGGAAGTTGATTTTTGCAAGATCTCAAAGAAGAGGGATGTCCGCTTCTAATTGGATTGTTGCTCTATAAAGATTGTTTTTATCGGCAACGGTACTGAGAGATTTAATCGTTCCTGAAAGAAGGGTGTTTTGATATTCTACTTCTACTGGTAAATCAGATTTGATGTATTGATATTCTTCTGCAGTGAGAGAAACTTCGATTTCCTGTTTTTTCGTTCAAGAAACTCTAAAAACTTGCGTTCAAGCTCAGATTTCTTGTCCTTCTGTTACCATAATTTGTTCGATGACTCCATCAATAGGGCTTGAAATTTGTAATCTATTGTATTGCGTTAATGCTCTTTCATAGGCAAGTCTTGCGTCAGAAATTGCATTGGAAAGGAGTTGAAGTTGAATATCTTTATTTTCCGTAACGGTATTATAGGCAGTTTCTGCGTTTTTTACGGCTGTTTCTGCTTGAAAAAGATTATTTTTTGCACTTAATGCTGCATTTTTTAACGTAATGTCTGCAGATTCTTGACTGATCGTTCCACTATTATTCAATTGACTATTCACATTGCTAAGGTAGGTTGTGAGTCCTGCTCTTGCTTGAATAATGGTTGATCCGTATTGAATACTTTGAAAACTGCTTTTGTAATTATCAATCATTGCTTGAGAAAGACTTCCTTGAGAAGCAATAGAATTTTCCATGACTTGTTCCATTGTCTTCGCAAATGCTAAAGTCTTTTGAAAAGCTTCATCGAGTTTAAGCGTATTGGTCAAAAGTTCTTCATTGGTTTCTGGAATATCTTTCAGATTTTTAATCTCATCTCTTAAGGTGTAAAGTGCTTTCAATTCTTCTTTTGCTTGATTCTTGAGTTGTACATCTTTCGCTCCAAGATAAACGTCGATACTTTTATCAAGCTTGTCTTCGTAATAATCTGTGACTCCTAAAAGTCCGTCTGCAGTATCCAAAACACTATTGATAACATTGATTACGGTATTTTTTTGAGAAAGAAATGATGTTTTTAAGGTTTCAATTTGATTGTCGGCATTGGTTACTCCGATTTTTGCTTGTTGAATGGCTAATTCTGCCCCCTTTTCTGCATTCCAAAGTGCTTCTTTTGCGGTATCGAGAGCGTTTTTTGCTTGTTCGATTTGTTGATTGATCGTTAGTTCGGTTTGTCTTCTGGTTAGAACCGCTCTATCAAGAGCATTTTTTGCTGAATCCACTTGAATTTTATAATTTGCAATGGTGTCTGAAAGGGAAACAATGGTTTCTCCTGCTTTGATTTTGTCTCCTTCATTGTGAGGAATCTTTGCTACTTTCCCGTTTGCTTGTGAAGTTACAAGAATATCTTGACTCGAAGCAATGGTTGCAGTTTTTTCAAGTTTGAGTTGTTGTGAGATTTCACTGAGAGAAAGAAGTTTTGGAGTATTGATTTCTTCTTGTTCTGCTTCGGGTTGGTTATGCGTTTCGATATAATAAAATCATCAAAAAACGATTCAAAAAAGAATAAGATATAAAAAAGTTCAAAATATTACACTTTGCTTCTTATTTTCCGCCATGTAATGAAATAAAAAAAATAAAAAAATTGAACAAGTGTTCAAAAAATAATGATTTATGTTCTATTTTCAAGGGCTATTATTTTTTTACTCTTTTCTTTTGTCTGTTTTGTGATAGAGTAGAAAAGGAAAAATACAAAGAAAACTCTTACACTTCCAAAAGATGAGGAATTAATTTTAAAACATTTTCTTTTCTTTCTTTTAAAAAGTTTTGAAATTGATGATCTTCGATTCCGATTAAAATTTTAAAGAGTGATTTCGAAATAATAGGATAAATGATAATGCTGAGAAAATTGGTAAAAAAGACTCTAAAATCATCGATGTTTTTGTGAGTTTCATTTTGATATTGTTCGATAAAAACACTATTACAAAGATTAATCTGATTTTTCATCTTTTCAATGTCTTTCTGAATCTTTTCTGTAAATTCTTTGGGATGATTTGCTACTTCTTCCTGAATAAACATAAAAAATTTTTCATTTTCACTAATAAAATCAAAAAAATTATTACAAAAAGCGAAAAGTTTATCATAGAAAGAAGTTTGCGGATCATTTATAAGAGCAAAAAGATGTTCTGAAAAACCTCTAAAAGTCTCTAGAATCGTCGCATCGAATAATTCTTTTTTACTTCAGAAATGGTAATTTAATAATGAAAAATTAACTCCTGCTTCCATCGCAATCTCTCTTGTCGTTGTCCCTTTAAACCCCTTTTCAAGAAAGAGTTTTTTTGCTGCGTTTTTAATTTTACATTCCGTTTCATTTAATTCTTTTTTTGTCATTTTACTCTCTTTGAAGGTAAAAATCTTCCATTATCTTTACCATAAGAAAAAGAAGAGAGAAAACAAGAGTTTTTAAAAAGAAGAAAAGTCAGACTTCTCCTCTTTTATATTTTTATTATGGATGTTTTACATTGTACAGATATTTGCATCGGTTAACATTCTGAAAACTTCGAAGATTTTAATTGTTTTTTGGTAATTTGAAAGTCCTGCATAACTTTCGTCCATTTTTTGTAAAACTGCTTTTAATTCTTCAAAATTATTCACAATATCACTGGTAGTATTTGTAGAATTTCCAATTTGAAGAATAAGTTCATCGATTTTTTCAATAGCGAATGGAATATCAATAGGTGTTTCTTCTTTGAAACAGATTTCTCAGAGTTTCATCGAAATTTCACTGATTTCATCACTTGAAATACTTTTCCCATATGCATTAAAGCTTACATGCCCTTGATAAGTCGTTGCATTATTGACGAAAGAATCATTTTTGACTTTTTCGAAGTTGAAACTATTCACAGTAATGATAGGGGGAAGATTGGTAAGAAAGTTTTTTAAATCTGCTACTTTATTATCTCTACCAAACATTCCAAGGGTATAGGCAATTTGAGGAATATTTCTATATTTTTCTCTGAATGAGTAAAAACATTCTTTTTCTTGTCTTGTGTCATCACAAAAAACATTTTTCTTTACCGCTGCATTGATAAGATCATTATCGATTAAGATATTTTCTTTATCATTTTTGATCCATTGATAAAGATGGTACCCAATAAGGGAAGTTTCATCAATATTTTTAGGAAAGATATTTTGATAAAGAGTTCTTAATTCCTCAATTTTATCATGTTTGTATTCTTGGATGGTATTGAGGAGATAGAAGAAAAATTCGTTAAGAAGGGAAAGATTTGTATTATTAGATGTTGTTGAAAGTTTATCAACTAAAAGAAGAAATGCTCTTTTATTTGGTGAAATAAACTCAATATCAATGGGGATAAAAAAGAAATCATTTTCTATTTCATTAATGTCTCCGATCGTGATATTACTGATTTCATTTGATTCAATATTATCTCCTAAATCTTTGATAAAATCTGACCAATATTGAATTAGGGGGATGTCTTGAAATTGATCCATATTCAAAAATTTTTGTCCAATGAGAGTAATATCAATATCGTTTGTAAAATAATTTTTCCAAATATTAAGACTTGGAAAATAAAATCTCTGTAAAAAAGCATTATAATACATACTTTGTCTATCTTTTACGGAATTGTATTTATCTAAAAGTTCAGTGACTGAAGTATCGACTTGTAAGAGATCACTAATAGATGATACGGAACTTTGATAATTTTCAAATCTTTTTCTATCATAATTCACATTATAACTCTGAAGATTATTAAGTTGTGGATATTGTTGATTGATGGTATTAAGATTTTTATAAACATAGAAAATATAGGCTCAAAGTCATAAGGTTAACAGAATTGCAAGTGTACTCCAAACGACAGCTTGTTGAGAAATGATTTTGAAAACCATACTTCCCGTATCTTTTTTGTTGTCATTTTTCTTCTTATCTTTTTTGAAAAATCAAAGAATTTTATCCATTATAGTAAACTAAAAAGTAAAAATTAATATTCTTCATTGAATTCATCTTCGTCCCAATCCTCTCGGTCTTCCCAATCTTCATCGTCTTCGGAATCTTCATTCTCTTCATCTCGATCTTCCCAATCATCTTCTTCATTTCCCCATTCATCTTCATTCTCATCTCATTCAAAATCTTCATCATCACTGTTCTCAATATCACTGTTTTCTCCATCATATTCTTCTTGAATGTTTTCATTACGATCTCAAGATCAATGTTCTTCATTTTCAGATGTATCTATTTCCTCATCTTCTTCATCTTCCCATTCATCTTCCACAAATTCTTCAGAGGCATCAAATGCATCTTTCACTTCATTACTTTCATCATTATTATCTGATTCTTCAAATTCTTCATCCCATTCTTCATCTCAATCGTCAAATTCGGAAATTTCTTCGTTTTCAAGACTTTCATCAGTTCATTCAGCATTTTCCTCTTTTTCATTTTCTTCATTCTCTTCTTCCTCAAATTCATCATCCCATTCTTCGTCAAATTCATCTCAGTTCTCAGATTCTTCATCAGTCATCTCCTGATTTTCTTCTTCGATTGCTTGTTGTTTCAATAGTTCTTCCTCTTTTCTTTTTTGGATAAGTTCTTGTAATTGAGTAAGGAAATCATCATTAATATAGTCGAAGATTTCTCTTTCTGTAGATTTCTGAACAGGAAGTGAGAAGTCTTTTGATGAAGTTTTTACATTGTAAGTATTGGTTCCATCTGTGATTGTTCTACTATTAACCGTAATACTTTTTGCATCGATATCTGCTCAAAGTACGAAGACTGATTGTTTGAGTCCGTTAATAATGTTGGTTAAAATATAGATATTTGGGTTTTTGATTCCTTTCTTTACAAGTCCTTGTTCGTCTTCTTTGGTAAGATTGACTTCTACACTAAAATCAATTTTTTCAGCAATAGGGTCAAAAGCATGGAAGAGAATTGAAAAGTTTGGAATATCGCTTTGTTCCAAGATTCCATCAAGGTAGTTCATTACCTTTTTGAAAGCTGTGATATCAACTTCTGTATCTTTAAGAATGTCTTGATAATAAATATCCAAGTCCCCAATCGCATTACATTCACTGCTTGTTTCAAATGGATTAAAATAACACATATAAACATAAGAAGAAAAGTCTGATTCTCCTCTCGAAGTGATTTTTTTGAGGAGAGTTTCGATATTTTCTTTTGGTATTCCTGTTTTATCCGTTAAAATCTTCATAATAGAATCAAGATAAATGAAGACTTTACTTGCGGTATTGAATTTGATAATCTCTAGAGATGATAAGGCTCTTTGTAAATCGGTTGTTCCTTTTTCTCAGAGAATATCTCTAATTTCTTGTGGTAAAAAGTAATTTTTTACAATTTGAGAATTGATTTCTTCCAAAGCATCGAGTTTATTATTGGTATTTGAAATAATCATATTTAACTTTGGTTCGATCAGATTTTTCTTCTCTGTATAAGAAAGTTCCGTAGAATTAATAATTCTGGTAAAATTTCCCTCATTCTCTTGTGAAATAAGAGGTAAATTTTTATAGGTTTGCTTATTGAGTGATGGGAAATAAGAAGATAAATAAGGTCAGAGGTAGGTTTCTATGAAATCAAAAAACTGATTATATTTTTCGAAAAAAACTGCATATTGGGTATTAGGTTTTGCTTTGCTTACTTCGGAATTGTAAAAATTATAAGCAAAAAAGATTGCTCCAACTAAAAGGTCAAGAATTACGATAATAGAAGAAATAACGAAAAGTCTGATTTTATGACTGATGGTTTTGGCTTCTTTTTCTTGAGGATCATCTTCAAAACTGATCACTCAGCTAGAACTATCATTTACATTAAGAGAACTTCAACCATTAGAAAAATCTCCCGATGAACTGCCGGAATCCGATAAAGAATCTAAGGAGAAATTAAGATTATTTTGATCTGTCATAGTATTGGGTTATAAATAAATTCCTTATTCTTAATTATATTCAGAAATTTGCAAAAAATCAAAAAAACGGAGAATTTTTTCGTTTTGATAAGTAAAAAAATATTTTTTGTAAAAAGTATGGAAAAATTTGCAAAAGAAGAAAAATCTGATTATAATGATAGTGTCATTGAAAAATAAAGAACAATTTTCAATGGTGGAGATCATTAAAAGTAGAAAGAAAATAAATATCTTATTTCTAACACTTATTATTGTAGAATACTAAAAAATACGGTATTCATTCAAACTTTGAAACAACAAAGATCTTGAATACACAATAAAAAAGATTCTCTTTAGCATAGTTTTAAAAGCTAAAAACTATCAAAATTTTATCTCAAAACCATAAAATAAAGAGAAAATATTTCTAAAAATTTAATTAGTTCTCTTCATCTTTCGTAAAAAAACGATTTTAAACTTTTAGAACCTTATAAATTATTTTAAAACCTGTCTGAAAGATGGAAATTAAAGTAAAAAAGAAATATTCAAAAAGAAAAAAGCATATTTAATTTCTCTATTGGAGTTTTATTTACATTTTAGAAAATTAAGGTTTTTCGTAAAAGAATAAGACTTCTCAAAAGAAAATTTTATTTATAAGATTTATCTGAAGAAAAAAATATTGAAACGGTTTATGAAGCGAAAAATTTAAGGATGCTTAAATATCATAAAATACTTGATGATAATCCATAAACATCAAGGAATGATCTTTCTACTTGAAATTATCAATTTCTTAAAAATATGGTGAAAACTGTATTTTTATTTTTTTTTAATGATTTTTTGTTTGTAAAATAATAATCGCTGACTTCGGGGGAGTCAAATTTATCTTATGTAAGTGGAAGATAAATAGCAATATATTGTTATCGTTTTTTTAAGAAAATGCAAGTGGTTTTTTGATGCAAGTGGTTTTTGGTGTTGAAATTTGAAAAAATTATGTTTTTTACATAATTTTTCTTGAATAATAAAAAAAAATAACTATACTTTAGAAGAACAAAGAGATCATATCAAATTGTTCAAATTTTATCTCATTACTAGCTAGAATGCAGATAAAATTTAGCACGTTGACTCTTCAAAAACTCTATGATGGTGATGAAAAAGTAATTCTTAATTCAAAAATCCCTTTTTCAATCGTCAAGTCATACATCGAAGCTATAGATTTTCTAAGTATTGCTAAACATAGTCTTGAAATAAGACAGATTAGGTGATACAAACTAGAGAAAATCTGAAGTCATTGGAGTATGAGACTTAATCAACAACGAAGATTAGAGGTTAAGTTTGAAAAATGAGTTATACAAGTAGTCGACATCCTACGAATCAGCAATCATTACTGAAATAAAATTAGGTAGTGGTTGCTCTTTCTAGGGCTTTTAGTTATTTAAAGCACAACAAATGTTTAAAAGACCACTTTCTCATCCTGGAGGATTCATTTGAAGGGAGCTTAAAGCAAGAGGACGAAGTCAAAAGCATTTTGCTGATATTATTTGAATCTCTGCTCCAGAATTAAACTTGATTATTAAAAAAAAGAAAAATTTGACTCCTGCTTTGTGTGTCCGTATTTGAGCCGCTTTTGGAACAAGTGCTGATTTATGGATGTGACTTCAAACACAATACAATCTTAAACTTGCAAAAATTAAAGAAGCAAAAAGAATTGAAAAAGTCTTCGAAAAAGTAAAAAAATATTGATATGAATTATCAACTTATGAAGAAGATTATAAAGTAGAAGAATACGAAGAACTGCAACCAATCTCAAAAGTAAGAATTCTTGAACCAGCATTTGCATAAGAGGGGAGTGATTCTCTCTTTTTTTATAGTTCTTTTCAATCGAAAAAGTTTTCTCTTTTAAATTCCATTTTTCTTTGGTTACAATATAAAAGTATTCTCTTTATACTCAAAACTCTACTGCTAAGATACCGCTAATTACTTTTTTATTTTTCCCACTTCTTGACTTGTTTTTCTCTTTCAAAAAAGCTAAAAATCTGATAGGATTTCCGTGGTTAAAAAAATGAGAGAGATAAGAACCACCTCTTTCGATTTTGTTCAATTGATGTCGAAAACAGATAAAATAGCATGTTCCGTTTCTTTGTCTTTCTCATTAGACCGTTGTAGTCTTTCGTCTAATTCTTCAATCTCTTTTTTTAATTTGTCTTTTTCTTCTGGGGTCATAACTCAGAATTTTTTGTTATTTATTATTGATTCCGTCCTTTATAGTGATTTATTTCCGTTTTTTAAGTTGACTTGACTTTTTTGTTAAATTGTTTGTATTGTTGGTGTTTTAGGTTTTGTGGTAATAAGGATGAAAAAATTGAACGAATCAGAAATAAAAGCGGTGAAATACTATGCAGAGAAGTGACAATATTTAGAAGCAATGCAAATGTTTTCTTGAAGTCTATAGGCAGCTTTAGGACTTGCTACAAAATTCGCTAATGCAACAGAAGAAGAATTAAGAAAAGCTTTCGTTGAATGGTTTACAGAAGCAACTTCTCCAGAAAAAGAGGAACAAGAAATAAATAATTATTCTACCGATTGAACAAGGGAAATGATTATGAGAATTTTGTGAGTAAGAGGAGAGCCAATAGCTCCAAGAAGGATAAGATAAAAAAGAGGATTAGTTCCTCTTTTTAGTTTATATTCACAAGTAAAGAATTTTTATAAGTTCAAATAATTAAATATTTTTAAAATTATATAATTCAATTCCATTCATTCCTTTCTTTTCATCAGATTCGTCTTCATTGGTTTGAATAATGAGAATCTTATCATCCAAAGAAATATTCCCTTTGAAAATAATTCTAATCATTTCCTTCCCAATTCTTTTTAAACTTTCATAATCAAAAGATTGAGAAATTTTATATCACTTCACTCCTCGAATGAGATTAAGAAATCTGTATGTAGAATTTTCTTTTGTAAAAGTAATAATAGGAACTTTAGGATTTAGTGATGCAATTTTCGCAGCACTATATCCATGTTCTGTAAAACAAACAATAGCTTTGATATCCAATTCTCTTGTAACTCTATATGCATTGCAGATAATATAATCTCTCATTTCATTTTCATAATTTTGGAGACTTCCTATTTCTTTAGATTGTAAACTTGTTTCATATTTTTCAATATTTTTCCCAAGTTGATCGATAAAATCAAAAATACTATCTTCATCAATCAAAGTTTCAATCATGATTCCATCGGTTCCTGTTTTACAGATTTTTTCAATCGTTTTGATATCTGTGAGAGGATAGTCTAGAGTTCCTTGCTTTTTATTGTAAGTTACAAGGACAGGGATCCCTTTTTCTCTTAGGAGATTGATCCATTGTTCTAGTACTTTTTCGTCTTCAAAGGCTTGAATCATATCAACTGAGAGAATGATTCCATCCGCGATATTAGCAATTTCTTCAAGATGAGAAAATCAGCTTTCTGTTTCTATTTTTGCAAAAACTTTAACACTTTCATAACTATGGTCACTTAAGAAATTTTTACAATCTTCCAAATGAGCGGCACTATTACAAGCTGCAAGCGCAATAATATGTGCATTATATTCTAATCCTCGAAGAATATCTTTTTTGTCTTGATCAGAGATAAACTCAGTTTCTTCTTCATTGTGAGGGAGAGTAACTCTATCGTAAATGAAAACTTTCTTTTTTTCAGCTCTAATAATTTCGCATTCAACATAATCTTCTTTAACTGCTTTGACTTTTGCTACAGCTTGAGACTGTTCAAAAGTGATTTTATCTCAAATACTAAGTTCACCAAGATGAGAATAATCTACATAAATTTTTTTATCGGATTCTTGAGTGTATTCTGAATAATCAATAATAATATCTTGTCCTTGTTCAATATCGATATCGTCGGTATTTTTAACTCTAACATTATTTCCTCTAGTTTCAAGGATAATTGTTTTACTATTATTAAGTTTCATGAGAGTATCGATATACTTTTTGTTGTTATCATCATATCCATGAGAAAGAGTGATAGAAAAAACATCTACAAGGTTGATGATTTTACTAAGAACAGTTTCTTTAGCTAAAATGGGACTAACACTTGCAATGATTTTTGTAAAGTGAAAATTATTCATGAAGAAAGAAAAAGATAAAAACTCATATATACGGGAAAGCTATGAATTAAATTCAATATTTACCCATTTGTATATGAAAATCAAGAGATTTTTATTTTTTGTAAAATATTTTTAAAAATGTAGGTAAAACCTAGTATTATTGTTTATCGTCGATAATAACAAACCCTTTTCTTGCGATTTGTCTCGCTTCCGTTTTATCAGAAATTGTCAGAATCGCATTTCTATCGAGTGAATATTTTTTGATTTGATCTCCAACGAGGAGAGATACTCTTGAATTTGCAAATTCTTCAGGAAAAGAAATAAAAATCTGATTTCCTTTTTTTGTTTCACTCATTTGAGTTTTGACATCAAGAAGAGGGAGATCAGCGAAGGTTTTCACTTTAATAGAAACACCAAGATTTCTTTCTAATTCACTGATAGCACTTCCGTCTTTTCCGATAATTTTTCCTTTGATAAATTCAGGGATATAAAGATCAATTCCTTTCCAATTCATTTTTACAATGAAATCGCTATTGAGCATAGAAGACAATTTTTTTTCGATTCCTTCTTTGGCATAGGAGTTGATTCAGACTTTTCCTTCTTTTTCCATTTTTTCTGCAATTCCACTAATTGGCATTACAACGACTTGTTCTCCAAACGTATAAATCTCATAGAGTTTCTTTTTCTGGAAGAAAGAGCTGACTTCGATAACAGGTCTTGAAAGTTCTTCACTGAGCATTCCTTCTGGGACTTTCGTTGTCAATTCAAGTTGGAGGATCTCCTCGATTTGTCCTTTATTGATAAAAACGACGGTATCAATGACTTGAGGAATAATTCCCATTTCAATAGATCCGATAAATCTTTGGATACTATCCACCGGTTGAGTCGCATGGATTACTCCGATCATTCCGATTCCCGTGAGTCTTAGATCTTTATAGAGTTCAAAGTCAGGTTTATTTCTTACTTCATCATAAATTGTGTAATCAGGTCTTGAAAGAAGCAAAATATCTCTCACTTCATCGTGAGTTCCGTGAGTAAAACTATATTGAACGACATCTTCATCTACCATGAGGTCACGAGGAGATTCAACGGTTTTAATAATATGATGATCTGCATGAAGAACTTGCACAAGAGCTTGAACAAACGTTGATTTTCCACTTCCTGGAGCACCTGAAACCAGGATTCCTTTTGCTTTATTTCTCAAAAGATCAAAAGTCTCATTGCTTAAATGATAATCTTCGATATTTGTTTTCTTCACAGGTCTTACTGCTGTAATTTCCAATCCATCAGAAAGAGGTGGATACACAATCACGATTCTATAATTTCCAAGTTGGATTACTTTTGAAAGTTTTCTGTCAATTTCGATAAAATTTTGATTTTCTTTCGTCGCTTCTCCGATGATGACATTTACCAAACTTTCTAATTCTTCTTTTGAGATAATTTTTTCATCTAAAACTGCCTGCCAATTACCAGGAAATCCTTTTTTTCTCAGAATAGGTCTGTCTGCTTTAAGATGCAGAGACATGGTCGTATCATCAAAATATGCATCGAGAGCATACGTTTCTTTTATTTTTGTTTCAGTCATGAGTGAAAAATCGTTAATAAATAAATTCTCTTTTATTATATTCGAAGAGTCTAGGAAAAGCAAATTTTTGAAAGCGAGAAAGAAAAATTCTATGAGAAAGAAAAAAAAGAAAAAACTCTGAATTTTGATCAGATTTCTTTTAGATTTTTTTGTTTTTTCTGGCTCTTTTGAGTATAATTAAGAAAGTATTTTTACCAATATATCCATAATTATGTCGTATAAAGAGAATGGCGAATATTCATCGAATAATCCAAAAGAAAATTCTATGATCGATATTGATCTTTCATCAGTGGAAAGCCTTTTAGTTTCTCCTAAAAAACTTTCAGAAGTGCTCAAGGAATTAGCTCCGAATGAAGATTTAACAATTTATGTTTGAGAAAATGATACCTATTTTGTAAAATTAAAAAATAGGAGAGGAAAAGAAATTAATCAACCTCTTGAAATTCAGAGGAGTGATTTTTTGAAATGTGTTTCTGCTGAGGGGATTATTACTTTAGAATGACATAAACTTGTGATTAAATCTTCTGATACTGCGGATGAACCTCCTACTATTGATGAGTTTTTATTATGATTAAACGAAGAGATCTCTGAGGTTGTGGTTCATGATTTCCCTAAAATTGAACGTAAGGATATGTTGATTAATGATTGGTGAGATTTAGAAAATAATCTAAGAGTTAATCCTGCTTTATTAGAACAAATACAAAATAATTTTGAAGAAGTGAGAAATTGATATTTTGATTTTTATAAAATAACAGGTAGACATATCTTTTCAAGTATGGAGCTTTTTGATTCTCGTACAAAGATTAATTATTGTATTACAGATATAGCCTCAGATAATGCTGCATTTTGTCCTGTTTGAGAGCATGAATTTCTTTTCAGATTGTGTACGAAAAATAATTATCTTTCACTTTTTGATTATTATACTATAGCTCATGAAATATGACATTCTTGAGATCTATTATCAGTTAATACTATTAAGTTATGAATGACATATGAAAATGCTTTTGATCAATTGTATCAGAAAAAATTACAAAGATTATGAAAGAAAAGAAATCTTGTAAATGAAGAATGGAGAGATTCTCAAGACTGGAACTGACATGATAAATTTCTTGGAGAGTTATTTGCCGATTCGAGAGCTACTTTGCTCTATTTTTGGAATTATGCTAAAAAAGTAGACCCAACGAATATTAATTTTAAAGATTGGGAGAAATTTAAAAAAAATGGACATGTTTCTGAAGAAATGGTTGAAGAAATTAGAAATCTTAAACCAGATTCTCATAATCTTCAGAGATTTTTTGCAAATGATCAATGAAATCATTTATTGGTGAAAATCTTAAATTTTGATCCATCAGAAAAGAAAAATCAAAAAACAATTGAAAGAAGATTACAAGAAAATGAATCTACTGCTCAAACATCGAATTATCATAATTCTGAAAATAGCCCTATTCAATTTAATGAAAATCATCTAGAAAGTCCTAATCCCGAGAAATTATTGTCGGATTCGTTATCCGTGTCAGAAAAAATCTTGGACTTTTGGAACCAAATACAAAAAAAATATCCTGATGTTTACCAGCAAAATTATACATTGGAAAATTCCTCTGTAACTTCCTTTAGTTTTTCTGTCTTTGAAGAATGGGTAAAAAAATATCAAGAATATTTAAAAGCAGAAAATATCTTATCATTTTTTGAAGATAAATCGTGGTGAAAACACATTATGAAGCAGATGGAATGATTAAATGCTTTTTTTGATGGTATTTCTCTTGATGAAAATAGTGATACATTTTGTATTTTGAAAAATTGAACAGATGTTGATATTTCTTCTTGGTTAGAGGGCTTTTCATCTTATTTTTATAATATTATGGGAAGCCTTAATATTGTTAAAGCTTCATTAGGGGAAATATCTCCTGAAGAAGCTTTACGATTAAATGATAGATTTGATGGATGAAAATTTTCTATTCAACTCGAGGAAAATATGAATTTCTATAACCAATACCAAAGATTAAAAGAAGAAACAATGGATTTGAAAAGAGAATATTGAGAAAAATATTGAGAGATCATGTCCTCAAAATATCATGCATTACAATATCAAAAAGAAAAAAATATTTTAGATAGGAGTTTACAAGAACAGTTGATTTCACAAGAAGAATATGATGATAAAATGTATGCTGTAAATTGTTTTTATAGAAAAGTGGATGAGGTAACTCGTGCTTGTGGATCTAATCTTGTATTACAAGAACAACAATTAGCTTATTGGGATACTAATAAAGGATTGTTAGTAATGGAAAATAAAATTAATGATGGAATCATTAATAATAAAGAACAGTTTGTCTCTGCTTTAAAAGAATGTATTTGAAAGAAAAATGCTTTAGATCAGACATATATGTTTAAAATTTTACAACAATGAATAGACAAACAATTGATTCCTGCAGATATTATTGTATTGATAAAAGAGTATCTGTCATGTAATGAAAAGTTAGAAGATATTGATAGACTTCAGGGTTGAAATGAATTAGAACAACAAAGACGAGAACTTTATGCAAAGAAGGAACAATGGATAAAAAGTCATGCTAGTCAGTTAGAAGATAAAATTTCGAGATTATGATTAGAAAATAATCTTTGAGTCATTATTGCTGCTTTAAATGATTGAAAATGTCAATGGAAAGATTGAACAGATGTCTTAGAGTTTTCTTTTGGTATTTATGATGATGAACTTAAGAAACAGTATAAGATGAGTGATGAGAACTTTGAAAATATGAAAAAGGATAGATGAGTGATTCAAGAAAAAAATAGACTATTTAATGTTTTCCCTTTTGATAAATGTGAAAAATATGGGACTGATTTAGAGAATGTAGATTGGAAAAGTGAATTTACAAATTTATGATATGATTCATTTGAAAATATGCTAAATCATATGAGATATTTAACAATACAATATCCCGCGTTTAATGAATGGTATAAGGAGGAAATTACTGAAGAGAATATTAATGATTTTATGAAAACAGTATATGAGAAAATGAGGAGTACAAAAAATGAAGTAGATGTTTTAAAAGAAGAATTTCAAAAGAATTATTCGTTAGATTTTTCTCATTTTGTTTCATGAATGTTCTATTGAGTAAAATATGAAGTTTATGGTTCCACTATTGTTCCACAAGATCTTAAAAAAGAGATTAATGATTATATAAATCATGTATCTAAGTTTAATTCCTCTATTTCCGAATTAGATTGAAAAATATCAGCTTCGAAATGATATTATCTATATAATAATCCTTCTATTCCATGGATGCTAAGAAAAAAAGAAATTGAACAAACATTATCAAGTTCATGATATCTTTCTTGTGAAGCATCTTTGCTTCAGAACTTACCGGTTCTAAAAACAAAATATTATTAACATTATAATTTTGTAAAAACTTTTTAAGTTTAGTATAATAAAAGATAAGTATTTTAAATTTTCAATAAAGGTATTATGTGAGAGATGTTAACAGGAAATATATTAAATACTACCGAAAGCCTTTTTTTTGGGATGTTTGGAATCGAGGAGTGAGTCATTGATCGAAATTTCATTGTTGAATTGGTCATTCTCTTGATGATTTGTTTGTATGGACTTTCTTGAGTATTAAAATTTAGTGCATTTGTACCAAGAGCGGCTGGAGCTTGATCTTGAGATTTTATTTTTTTCGATTGTATTGAATATGTAGTACGATTTATCGCATCATTAGGACTTTTTACGTATGCTATTTTTATTTCACAAAATATTTATACGACCATTCTTTTGATCGTGGAAATCTTGCTCATCATGGGAAGATTTATCTATCTCATTTGTATGAAAAGAAAAAACTATCTTATTCAGAGAGCAAGACGAAGGGAAGTTTTGAAAGAGAGAGAAAAAGCTCGCATGAATAATCCTCTCATTCAGAGACAAATGGCACAACAAAAGAAACTCCCCCAATAAAAAAATCTTACCATTTTATTTTTTACAGGTACTTTATGGATGATTCAAATATTTTTCTTACACTTTTAACAGGACTTTACGGAATTAGTGGAGTCATTTCGATGATTGCCTATCTTCCAACGATTAAAGACTTACTCAAAGGGATTCCAAGTGCGAATTTTTATACCTATAGTCTACGATTTCTCTATTATCTTATTGCAGTTCTTTATGGAATTTTTGTCGTAAAAGATCGGGTTTTTACAGGATTAGCTTCTCTTGATAGTGTGATTCTCCTCGTGATTATTACGTTAATTCTCCGTCTCAAACATTTCCAAAAAAAGAGACTTCATGAACAATTGGCTGAAAATGAACAACAAATCTTAGAGAAAGTCAAAGAACATGAAGCAGAAAAAATTAAAGAAACGCTTTTTAAAAGAAATTTTCCAAAAAAGTAGAAAAATCAGATTGCTTACACTAATCCATATTTCTTCAAAAGTGCAGTAGGATCAACTTCTCTACCCATAAAATCTCTAAAAAGTTCTTCTGCAGGTTTTCTTGCTCACGGAGAAAGAATTTTATCACAATATTCTTTAAGAATTTCGTGGTTAAACATTCAGACTTTTTTTATTTTTTGAAAAAGATCTGAAAGATACAAATCTGCCCACAGATATGAGTAGAACTTGCAAGAATAAAAATTATCGTACATATGAAGAAATTGACAGTAAAACTTATATTCCTCTCCTTCCATGAAAATCGAATGCTCATTAACCATTCCCAGAATTTGTTGATCCATTTCTTCAATCGTTTCTGGTAAATCGTGCGTAAAAAGATAATTGTCTAATAATGCAAGAGTAGTTTGTTTTAGTACCCAATTCCCCATCATAAAAGTTTTTAACTCATCAAGAGTATCAAGAGTTTCTTCAGAAAGACTTTCTCAAGTTTGATAATGCTTCGCAAATTTTGATAAAGACTCTCTTTCAGTAACTCGGAATTCCATCATCTGACTTGGAACTTCTACAAAATCTCGTTCTACTTCAGATGAAGCAAGTTGAAAATAGGAAGATTCGTTAACGATGTCATGAACGGCATGTCCAAATTCATGAAAAAGAATTTCTACCTCATTACGATCAAGAAGTTTTATTCCCTCATGGTTCGTTTGAAAATTACACACATTGTAAAAACAGGGGATTCTTCTCTCTCCTTTTTGTTTTAAAAAGTCTTCCCATGCTCAAGATTCCTTTCCATTACGATAGAAAGCATCTAGAAAATAATATGCAATGATTTTGTTATCTTTCCAAACTTCATACCATTTCTCCCCAAAAGACGACGAATTTTTTAAAGGACGAAGGTTAATTCAAAATGAATCTTTTACAAAATGATGAAGGTAAGAAAGAACATGTTCAAATTCAAAATATGCTTTCAACTGTTCTTCATCAATATCATAACATTCTTGCTTATATTTTCTCTTATAATATGCAAGATCGCTTTGTTCAAGATGGTCTAAGTGATAAGTTTTCTGAAGGAAGGAAAGCTCTTTTTCTGCTTTTTGCTTTGCAGCTTTTGCAATTTGTTCAAGGAATTCTTTTGCTTTTACAGGAGATTGTGCCATCGTGTTTCATAAATGCATTTCTCCGGCATTTTTATATCCAAGAAGATGTGCTTTCTCTTGAGAAAGAGAGAAAAAAGTCTGAATATTTTTTCTATTATCATACTTCCCCTTTGAAGCAACAGAATTTCGTCGATTGTAGAGATATTTTCTTATCTTTGGATCAGAACAGTAATCTAAAATTGAAAATAAAAGAGAGCGTTCAGCATTTACTCCATATTTCCCATTTTTTCAAATACTTTTCATTTTTTCAAGAAGAGATGTTGGCATTTCTTTGAGAGAATCATCATTTTCAAATTCATAATAAAATTCTGCTCTATCATCAACAATATTATTCCTTATATTTTCTTGAATTTTAGAAAGTTTCTGATTAATGTCTTTTATTTTTGTTTGTGTTTCTTCAGGAAGATTGATCCCTCTCTGTTGATATTTTTTGATATCCAGATCTAAGATTCTCTTTTGATCGGAATTCAGATTTTTATTTTCTCTTAATCGTAAAATTTTCTCATAATAATCTTTGGAATAAGCTAAATAATCCACGAAATCATTGAGTTTAGGTTTAAATTCAGAGATAATTTGTCTCAAAGTTTTATTAGTATAAATACTATCCAAATAATATAAAATTTGCCATAAATATGAAAAAGGATGTCCCTTTACATATTCATCAAACTCCGTTTCTTCATGAGGCTTATCAATAAATTCTTGAACTTCCTCTTTCCATTCTTGTAAAAGTTCATCAAGAAGTTCAGGAATTACCTTCAGGGCCTCATCGGACAAAAAAAAATCAAAATCAATGGGACCGTCTTTTGCAAGTTCATTTAAGAGTTTTTCTTTCATGATTTCTTCATAGAGCATAAAAAATTACACTAATCCGTATTTTTTCAAAAGTGCAGTAGGATCAACTTCTCTTCCCATAAAATCTCTGAATAGTTCTTCAGCAGGCTTTCTTGCTCACGGAGAAAGAATTTTATCACAATATTCTTTCAGAATTTCGTGGTTAAACATTCAGATTTCTTTTATTTTTTGAAAGATATCATTGAGGTGAAGATCTGCCCAAAGATAAGAATAGTATTTACAAGCATAATAATCATTATTGAAAATATGCCAAAAACTGCAATATTGTTTATAGTCTTTGGATTTTGGAGAGAGGGAAGATTGATTAACGATATTCAGAATGATTTCATCCATCTCCTCAAGATTAGCAGGTAAATCGTGAGTAAAAAGATAATTATCTACCAAAGCAAGTTCTATTTGTCTAAGGAGCCAATTCCCCATCATAAAAGTGCTTAACTTATCGAGAGTATCAAGAGTGTCTTCAGAAAGACTTTCTCAAGTTTGATAATGTTTTGCTAATTTTGATAAAGATTCTCTATCTGTAGTTCGAAATTCCATCATTTGACTTGGAACTTCTACAAAATCTCGTTCTACAGAAAAAGGGGTTAGTTGTGCATATTCGCTTTGTACTAAAATATAATGGACGATATGTCAAAATTCATGAAAAAGACAGCTAACTTCATGAAGAGGTAAAAGAATAGGTTTTCATTCTGTTTTTGAAATTTTACAAATATTAAGAACGGTAGGAATTCTCTTTTCTCAAGGAAGTCTTAAAAATTCAGATCGCCCATGCGGTTTCTTTCCTGGACGATAAAAAGGATCCAACAAATAATAAGCGATAACTTTCCCCTCTTTTTTGACTTCGTACCACATTTCTTCCAAAGAAGAACTTTGATCCAATTTGTGAAATTCGAGTCCAAAATATTCTTTTACGAAACTATGCAACCAAGAGAGTACCTGATTAAATTCAAAATATTCTTTCAATTTTTCTTCATCCAAACAATAATGTTCTTGCTTGTATTTCCTTTCGTAATAAGGGAGATCGTAGATTTCTAGGTTTTCTAAATGGAATGCTTCTTTCAAAAGTTCTTTCTCTTGTTGTGCCTTTGCTTTTGCCTTACTCTGTAAATCTTCAAGAAATTGTTTCACTTTTTCAGGATGTTTTGCCATCGTAGTAGAAAGATGCATTTCTCCGGCATTTTCATATCCAAGAAGATGGGCTTTTTCTTGAGAAAGAGATAAAAGAGTCTGAATGAGTTCTCTATTATCATACTTCCCTTGCGAACCAATTTGATTTTGTCGATCATAAAACATTTTTCTAAGAGAAGAATCACTACAATATTCCAACATTGCTCAAATTAAAGTAGGATCAGCATTGACTCCCAATTTTCCCTCTTTCCCTAATGCTTTCATTTTTTCAAGCAAAGAATCTGGAATCTCTTTCAAACTTGAATCATCTTCAAAGGTAAAGAAGAAATCATCTTTTTCATGAGTCATATTATTTTTAATTTGTTCTTGAAGTGAGGAGATTTGTTGATTAAGTTCTTGAAGTTTTTGTTGGTTTTCTTCCGAAAGAGCAAGTCCTCTTTTTTGATATTGAGGTAATTCTAAATCTAAAATTCTCTTTTGATCGGAAGTCAGATTTTTATGTTCTTTGATCCAAACTAATTTTTCATAATAAGGTTTTGAATAATAATTTCTTCCCCAGTCTGCTGCATCGGTAAATCCTTTAAGTTTAGGGAGAAAATCGAGAATAATTTTCGATAAAGTTGGATTAGATTGAGTATAATTGAGGTATCTTGTCAAAATTCTCCATAACAGCGAAAAACGAGAAATTCTCATTCCTTCATCAAACTCTGTTTCTTCATTAGTTTTATCAATAAATTCTTGAACTTCCTCTTTCCATTCCTGTAAAAGTTCATCAAGAAGTTCAGGAATAACTTTCAAAGCTTCATCGGACAAAAAAAGATCAAAATCAATGGGACCGTCTTTTTTTAGTTCATTTAAGAGTTTTTCTTTCATCATTTCTTCATAGAAGATAAAATATTATTGTAATCCATAATATTCCCAAATTGCTGTAGGATTAACTTCTCTTCCCATAAAATCTCTAAACATTTCTTCTGCTGGTTTACAAGTTCACTGCGATAAAATTTTATCACAATATTCTTTCAAAATCTCATGGTTAAACATTCAGACTTTTTTTATTTTTTGAAAAATATCTGAAAGATACAAATCAGCCCACATATACGAATAATATTTACAAGCATAAAAACTATCATAAATATGAAGAAAATCACAATAAGCCTTGTATTCTTCCCCTTTAGGTAAGACAGAATTTTCGTTCACAACTTCGAGAATTTTTTTATCCATTTCTTCGATCGTTTCTGGTAAATCGTGAGTAAAAAGATAATTATCTACAAGTGCAAATTCATTTCGACGAAGAACGGTATTCCCCATCATAAATTTTTCAGATTCGTTTAATTGATCAACGATTTCTGCTGAAAGTGATTCTCAAGTCTGGTAATGTTGAGCAAGTTTTAAGAGAGCTTCTTTTTCTTTTGCTCGAAATTCCATGATTGTGCTTGGTACTTCGATAAAATCTCTTTCCATAAAAGGAGAAGCCAATTGAACATATTTGCTTGGACTCAAGATTGTATTGACCGCATGCCCAAATTCATGAAAAATAGCTTGAACATCATCAAGACTTAATAAAATAGGTCATTGTTCAGGTTTTGTGATATTGCAACAATTATAAATCACAGGTTTATCCCAATAGGCTTTGGACCAAAAATCGCACCAATTCCCATGCCTTTTATTGTTACGATAGAAAGCATCAAGAAAATAATAAGCAATAATCTTTCCTTCTTTTTTTACTTCATACCACAATTCTCCCAAAGAAGAAGATTTGTCCAGTTTATGAAATTCCAATCAAAAATATTCTTTCACAAAGTTATGAAGCCACGAAAGAACATGATTAAATTCAAAATATTCTTTTATTTGAGATTCATTGAACTGAAAATGAGCCTCTTTATATTTTCTTGTATAATAAGCAAGATCATAGGCTTCGAGATGATCCAATCAAAACTCACTTTTCAAAAAATCAATTTCCTCTTGAGCTTTTTTCTTAACTTGGATTTGTAAATTTTCAATGAATTTTCTTGCATTATCAGGAGTTCAAGCCATTAATCCTTCTACTAACATTTCTCCAGCATTTTGATATCCAAGAAGATGTGCTTTCTTTTGATAAAGAGAAAAATAAGTCTGAATACTCTTTCTGTTATCATATTTTCCCTGAGAGGCAATCGCATTTTTTCGAGTATAAAAATACTTTCTAATCTTTGGATCGGTGCAATATTTTAAAATTTCTGCTTGTAAAGAAAGATCCCCATTTACTGCAACTTTCCCATTTTCCCCAAGAGCTTTCAATTGTTCCAAAGAAGCTTTAGGCATTTCTTGTAAACTTGAATCATCTTCAAAAGTATACATAAAATCGCTTCTTTCTCCGGTAAAATTTTCCCTTATCGTATTTTGTATGGTAGCGATTTGTTGATTAAGTTCTTTTAAAGTGGCTTGATCTTCTGGAGAAAGTTGAAGTCCTCTTTGTTGATATTTAGGTAATTCTAAATCTAAGATTCTCTTTTGTTCAGAAGTCAGATTTTTATGTTCTTTTATCCAAAGTAATTTTTCATAATACTCTTTAGAATAATAGTTCCTTACAAATTCTGGATCATCGCTAAAAGCTTTGACTTTCGGAGTAAAATCTGTGATAATCTGTTTCAACTGAGGATTTTTTACCATTCTATCAAGATGATTGAAAAGAATCCTCCATAATAGTGAGAAACGAGAAATCTTCATTCCTTCATCAAATTCCGTTTTTTCATGAGGTTTATCAATAAAAGCCTGTTCTTCGTCTTTCCGTTCTTGTAAAAGTTCATCGAGAAGTTCAGGAATTACCTTCAGGGCCTCATCGGACAAGAAAAGATCAAAATCAATTGGACCGTCTTTTGCAAGTTCATTCAAGAGTTTTTCTTTCATCAAACGAGCTGAAAAAATAAAAGAGGAGGTTAGTGATGCATTCTTCCGATAAAAAGAAGACTCACGATGATAATCACAACTAAAAGAAAAAAAAGAGTAAATCGGATTTTTTTTTGCATCAGATCTTTAAAAAAAGAATAAAAGTCTGACTGAAACAGGGAACATTTCTTTAGCTGAGAGTGTATGAATTTACTGAGAAAATACAAGGTAATGAAAAATGAGAAAAATTAAGTTACAGAAAAAAGTCACCATACCAGATCAGATACTTGGTACAGTGACTCATCAGTCAGATTGAGTCTTTGAGCTTCAAATAACTTAAAAACTCTTCATTAGTCATTTTTTGAACTTTGATCGTTTGTTCGTCAAAGGTGAAATGTAACCAACCTCCCTCTGTGGTGAAAAACTGTTCTGTTTCTCCCATTTTCTGAAGACGACCAAGAGCTTCAATCATTACATTTACTTCCCCCTCACTAAAGCCTTGATTTACCAAGTAACAATGTAGAGAAGCAAGCTCTTCCCATGAATAACTTAACTTTGCTGACATTCTTGAAGTATGTTTTTTTGTTCTACATACGGTAGGTAAAACCACCGACCTTGAGTTTCAAGGTAAAAATAGCATATATATATATATATCTTAAAGTCAAGTCTTTTTTGAGAAAAAAGAAAAAACTCCCCTCATCGTTGAGTGAGAACGAAGAGAGAGTTCTTGATATATTACTTTGATAGATTTAATTTTTCTTCAAAAATGCCTCAATATCTTCCACAGTTTTCAAAATCTCTTGAGAAAGACAAATGGCTCCTTCTTCTGTGATCAAAAGATCATCTTCGATACGAATTCAAATTCCTTCTTCTTCAATGTAAAGTCCGGGTTCATTGGTGATAATATTCCCCGCTTGAAGGGGATCTTTATGCTTTGATAAATCATGACAGTCCAATCCTAAATGATGAGAAATACCATGATAATAATATTTTTCTACCTCTTCTGGAGTATGAATAAGTCCAATTTCCATCAGTTTTTCTTCGTAGTGTTTTATCACGATTTCTTGTAAATCGTTGATCGTGACTCATGGTTTTGCGGCTTTGAAAACTTTTTCTTGTGCTTCTAAAACGATGTTGTAAAGTTGTTTTTGTCTTTCTGTAAAAGTTCAACTAACAGGGAAAGTTCTCGTAATATCAGCACAATACATATTACAAGAGGCTCAAAGATCCAAAAGAATTAAATCTCCTTTTTTAGCAAAACTTTGATTTTCAGAATAATGAAGACAAGTGGCATTCTTTCCGGAAGCTGCAATCGTTGGGAAAGCAAAACCATTCGCTCCATAATATTTAATTGCCTGATCAAAATACGATTCTAACTGATATTCATAAGCTTCAGTCAGATTTTTTAAAATATTTTCTATTCAAAGATGAGTGATGTGAATGGCTTTTTTGATTTCTTCGATTTCTTCTTCATGTTTCACCATTCTACATTTTGCAAAAAGTTCCCTTGCATTTTTGATCTGAATCCAAGGATATTTTTGTTTGATTTGATTCGCTAAATCTTCCGTTGCTGAAAGAAAATGATCATCATTTGGCTCGAAATCTAAATACACCGTATGCACTTTATTCAACAGTTGCCTTACATCATCTTTCAAATCTTTCAGATAATAAATATCAGAAATGCCGGATAATTCTTGCACTTTCTCTTTCGAATAAGGAGCTCCAACTCGTTTTGCTTTCTCCTCATCGTAAGGATTGATATAGATCATTTCTAAAGATTTATCAGCAAACTTTCCCAATACCACCACATTATCGAACTCCAAAACTCCAGAAACATAAAAATAATTTCTGTCTACTTGATATCTTTCGTTGGTGATCGATTCTCCTTTTCTCCTTGAAAAAACGAGAAGGAGAGTATTTTCTTCCATCAGATCCAGAATCTTTTTTCTGTGTTCTTTGAAACATTCTTTCAACATCACAATCTTTTAAGAAATAAACTACCCAAAAGATAAAAAAATCTGAAGGATTTTCAAGGTCGAGAATAAAAATTTTCAGTAAAAAAATCTGCTTGATTTTTGAGAATTGATTGGTATAAAGACACTGCCAAATCAATTTTTATCGAAAAACTTTTTGTGTAGAGTTTTTTAGCAAATTAACAAAGACGGTTGGTATTATCGATTCTTTGTTATTTGCTGAAAAGCTTTCGATAATTAAGAAAATTGGTTTGGCGACTAATGATAATATCAGTCGTCTTTTTTATTTATCTGTCATTCTGAGCGATAGCGAAGAATCTTAAAAAAAGTTTGGCTGATTATCTCGTTTTAGTCGCTAAACTGTTTTTTAATATGTCAGATTTTAAGAGAGAAAATTGACAATTTTTTACTATTACAAATCCTTTTTTCGTTCCTGCTTTTTCTGAACGATTTACTTTAATTCCTCATGAATGGAAACAATTTTTATTAGAACCTTTTGCTTGATCTAATAATATTACTTTATTAGTTGAAGAAGTAGAAGATATCATCAATTATCCTCATTCATGGGATTGTTTTGATATTGATACTTCACATGAAAATAAAAATCCTACATATCAAATTATACAACAAGATACCATTAAAAATTATCCTCAATGATATCACGTAGCAATTACAAATCCTCCTTATTTAGCAAAAAATTCAGCAACAAGAAGAAATTTAAATTATGAATATCCAGAATATGAGGATTTATATCAAAAATGTTTGGAAGTGATGTTGAATAATACTGATTTTGTCGCTGCTATTATTCCAGAGAGTTTTATCAATACAAAATTGTTCATTAATAGATTGTATTCATTTGTATCTTTAACTTGTAAAATGTTTGAAGATACCGATTGTCCTGTCTGTTTAGCATTATTTGTTCCACTACATCTAAAAAAAGATCTCTGAATTAATGATTTTGAAATCTATCAAATGAATCAAAAGATAGGGAATTATACAGATATTAATAAAAAAATTCAGCTCTTATTTTCTAAGCAAAATCAGGTACATTGGAAATTTAATGATAAAAAAGGGGAAATTTGAATTATCTGCATAGATAATACAAAAGAACAAAGTATCAAATTTATAAACTGAGAAAATATTGATCCCTATGATATTAAAATTAGTAGTCGTTCTTTAACAAGAGTTTCTTGATTACCTCCAAATATTTCTTTAGAGACTTTCTTGTTAGAATGTAATCATATTCTGAAAGAATATAGAACAATATCAAGTGATATTGGATTAACTTCATTTAAATGACTTAGAAGTGATGGATCTTACCGTAGAAGATTAGATTTTTATACTGCAAAAATGATTATGAATACAGCATGTTTTAATCTTAATCCTACCAATATTTCTTTATTTTAATATGATACACAATGTCCTACAATAATTTGCAACTTTTTGAATCATGTCTTCAATATGATGAAAAAATAATTGATCATAATTCCTACTACAATAATATTGTTCTAAGTAGAGAGGATATTCTAAATATTCAATCCTATACAAATATCTCTCAAGAAATTAAAAATAAAATTATAGCCATTAAAGAAATAGGAGATATCCCATGAAGTGAATCACAAATTTATAAACTTATCGAACAAATCATTGATAATTTATTGCTTGAAGGAGCTCAATATAATGAATTTTCATGTTTTCTCCATGCATGTGATATAACTATCGATACTATTACTGAAGTAAAAAAAACAAATCCAAAATTATTACAAGAAATAATGTTATGGATCATAGATGAATATCGTAATAATAGAAAGTTTTTAGATAATGCCTCAATAGAACGAACGACAGCTTTATATGATGATTCGGCATCCAGAAGGAAATGAAAAGCTTGAGAACTTAAAATTTGAGCAATATTATGAAAAAAATGATTCATACAAATCCAAACTTGGGAAAATTTTTTAGAATCAGAAAAAGCGTTTTTCTTTTTTGATACAGGAAAATGAAAATTTAATGCAAATCAAACAAGGAGACAACTTCAGATTATTTACCAATTTAATAAGGATCATAAAAAGACTTCAGACGTTTGTATAAAATTTAAAAATCAGTTTTATATTCTTGAAGCAAAACACTTAAAAGAGTGATGATGAAGTCAAGACAAACAATTTCAAGAATTATTAGATTTAATCTCTTATGATGAAAATAATATCTCTTATATTTGATTTTTAGATTGAGCTTACCGAAATTTTTTATTAAAATCAAACTCTTTATATAAACAAACTGAAAAAACAAGAATAGATAATATCAAAGAATCCCTACAAAAACATACAAATAATTATTTTGTGAATACCTATGGACTTGAATATTTATTTTCACAAGAATAATAAATTTTACTCGATTCTCCAATCAATCGGACTGATTCCCTGCTCCACTAAATACGCATTCGTCTGAGAAAAAGGTTTACTTCCAAAAAATCCTCTATCTGCTGAAAAAGGAGAAGGATGTGCAGCTTTTAAAATTTTATGTCTACTTTTGTCTATAAGAAGCTCTTTTTGTTGTGCGAAAGCTCCTCGCAAAATAAATACCAAATGATCTTTCTTTTGAGAAAGTAACGAAATCACTTGATCAGTGAAGATTTGCCATCAAATATCTTTGTGAGAATTTGCTTTATCTTTTTCAACGGTTAAGGTTGCATTGAGAAGAAAAACTCCCTGTTTGGTTCGAGGAGTAAGATTCCCCGTAGTTGCAGGAGCAATTCCTAAATCGCTTTGCATTTCTTTGTAAATATTTCTGAGAGAAGGCGGAATTTTTACTCCATCTTGTACCGAAAAACAAAGTCCATGAGCTTCTCCGATTCCGTGATAAGGATCTTGTCCTAAAATTACGACCTTTACCTTGTCGAACGGTGTTAAATTGAAAGCATTAAAAATATCTGATCCTTTAGGGAAAATCACTTTCCCTTGTTGTTTTTCTTTTACAAGGAAATCTTTGATTGCATAAAAATACGGTTTCTGAAATTCATCAGCGAGAACTGCTTTTCGTGAAGACTCGATTTGCACGTTCAAAGGAACATTTTTCTGTCAATCCATTCAGTTTTTTTATCTTTTAAAAATTTTTTCTTGAAGATTGATACAAGGAGTGATAAGATATTTCTTCATCAAAGAGAAAAGAGAAGTCTGACTGAAAACAATCGTAAGGATCAAAGACAAAAGGATCCCTCCAATAATATCGCTTGGCCAATGCACAACCGTAAAAATCCTACAACAACACATCACTAACGAAATAACCACAAAACTATATCCTGCAAAAATGATCTTTTTATTTTTCGCTTTATACCCTCGAAAAAGCGTTGCTAATGCAAATGACATAGAAACAACCGCATGATCAGAAGGAAATGAACTTTCTGGTAAAAATTGATGTAAAATCGTTTCTTCAGTGTCATCATACAAAATAGCATTAGGTCTTTGTTTATAGAAAAATCGTTGAATTCCTATATTGATCAAAGTACAAAAAAGACAAGAAAAGAAAATAAATAAAGCACCTTCTTTCGCTTCTTTCTCTTTTTTGATAATTCCTTTGAGATAAAGAGCAACCAAAAAAATCGGATACAAAAAGACAAAAATATCAGCACCAATAGGAGCAAATTGTTCTAACCAAGGATTATTATTCACGATTTCAATCGCTTGATGTAAAAGTTTTTCTCACCATTGAGGCTCGATAAGTGCAATTTTATGCATAATAACTTGATATTTTGAAAAATAAAACACCTTCACTATAGGATTTTTGTGCATGAATGCAAGAATAAAAACATTGCAGAAAATTTAAAACTCAATGATTTGATCCCAAACATTCATGGCTTGAATTTCGCTATTGTGCGTAATGGTATAAAATTTAATCGTATTGCTCTTTACAAAATCATTGATTAAAGTAGCAACACGAGAAACTGCTTCTCCATCGAGATTATTAATCGTTTCATCTAAAAAGAGGAGAGGAGTCTTCAAATAAGTCGAAATTGCAAGCATTCGCACGAGTTTGAGAAGTGTTTTTTGTCCTCAACTCAAGCTTGATACCTCTCTATCACCTTTATCATCGTGGAAAAGAATTTTTAATTCCAATTCTCCATTGGTAGTCTTTTGTTCAGGTTTCATACTGATTTCAAAATTAGCAATCGTTCCTAAAAGGCCATTAATATGATCTGATAAAACAGGAAGAAAATTCTGAAAAGAGAAAACGACAAGCTCTGAATTGAGAATGTTGTAGAGATTTTTGATTTTTTCAAGTCTTTGTTCAACCTGTTTAATGGTTTGTTTCTTCTGGAAAAAAGTCTGCAAAAGTTCTTCAATATTTTCATAGTATTTCAAAAATTGATCAATTTCTAAAAGACTTTTCCCAAGCGTTTGTTCTTCAAAATGCGAGATTTTTTCTTGTTGAACTTGAAGTTTTTCTTTGAGAGTTTCTCCATTTTTTTCATATTCTTCTCCTTGCTTTTTTAGATTGTCAAGATCTGTCTTTGTGATTAAAAGATCATTTTTATATTTTTCGATTTTCTGCTTTTCTTCAAAAAGCTGGTTGAAAATTTTTGTTTTTGCTTGAAGTTGAGAGGTAAGTTCAATTCTCTTTTTGTTTTTTTGTTCCATTTCTCCATAGTGAACTTTTTGGATGAAAGCTCTGAGTTCATTGCAAAGATTTTCATTGTTTTTAATTTTTTCTTCTAAGTTTTTTTTCTCTCCAACAAAATCATAATCAGGCTTTTTTTCTTTTTCTTCACGATATTTTTGTTCAAATCAAAAATCTTCCAAAATTTTCTTTTTTTCTGCAAGAATATTTGCAAAATTCTGAAGTTGTTTTTCTCTTTCTTCAAAATGTTTTTTATTGATCAAAGTGATGTAAGGACAATTTCCAGAAATCTTATCACAAGAAAAAACTTTTTCACTCTCAATATTTTGAGAAAAATTCTGATAATTTATTTCTGCTTCTTCAACAGCTTTTTTGAGAAGTTGATGTTTTGTTTCTAAAGTTTCCAAAAATCATTTTTGTTTATCTTGCCAAAGTTGTTCTTTTTCTTGATTTTGTTTGATTAAGGTTTGAGAATGTTCGATTTCTTGTTTTAAATATTTTCAGTTTTCGACATATTTAGACAAAAAGGTCCGTGCTTCTTCAAAATTTGAAACAGTTGATACTTCAAGTGGAATATGTTTTTTTTGAATTTCTTCTTCAAAAATCGCATAAGGAACACTTTGATCGATCTCTAAAAGTTGAGAAGAAGTCAGATCCATTTCTTGTTTAATTTGTTGAATCTTATTTTCATCGATTTCTACGTTTTTCTTTTGTAAATCTTCAATGAGTTTTTGTTGATCTTCTTGTTGCTTTTGATTATTTTTCATATTCATTTGCAAGGATTCCCATTGTTCGTTGAGTAATTTCTTTTCCGTAAGAACCGCTTGAAAATCTTTATTTTTTTCTCATAAAATCTCTTTAATTTGCAAAAAAACATTTTTATCTAGATGTGAAAGAGAAAAATCTTCAAGAGAGATTTTCTCTCCAAACGTTTCTATATCATCAAAAAAAGTCTCAGTATCTCAGAACTTCCCCTCAAGAAAAGGCAATGCTTTCAAAAATTGATAGGATCGATGAATTCTTTCCAAGTAAGTCGTGAGTTTTTTATTTTCTTCCTCAAAATCTCCTAAAATTTTTTTTCTAGCTTCGAGATTTTTTTTCTCATCACTCAAAATCTCTTTCCCTGCATCAATTCAAAGCAATCCAAAGATATTTTTCAAAATTAAAATTCTTTCTTGTGGAGTACATTCAAAAACATTTTTGGAATCCTGGAGAAGAAAAATCGTATTCAGGAAAACAGATTTATCAAGGAGTAAATTTGCATTAAGAGAAGACTGCAAATCCGTTTCATTCTTAAAAGTAACTTGTTCTAAACGGAAAAGATCTTGAAAAGAACAGATTTCCTCAATGATATTATAATCCCACATTAAGAAATCAGACTTTTGGATCTTTTTTTTGATATCTCCCAAAATATCATTTCCCAAATATTCTACTTTGAAGAAAGTGGAAACCGAAGAAGTTTGGATTTTTTTACGAGAAAGTTGTCTTTTGATAAGATAATATGCTCAATCCACCTCAAAAAGTAAGTCAATTTCTCAGGTCGTACTTTTTTTATTGAGAATATCTCTTCCCTTGCTTCCTGTTGAATTCTTATCTCCAGAACTTCCATACAGTGCATAAGTCGGACCATCAAAAAAGAGAAACGATTTCCCACTTCCGATATTTGCTTTAATTAAATATTTCCCATCCTCAAAAAGAATCGAACAGTCCCTCTGAAAAGGACCAATATTTTTGTAATAAATGGCGATAAGATTAGGAACACTCTGCATTGTAAAGAGATATATACAAAGATAAAATATTTTTTCTAAAAAGTCAACCTTAAACATCGAAAAGAGTCAGACTTTTTTTCTTTTATTGATTTTCTCAGTAAAATAAAGATAGAATTGAAATTTTATTTTTATTGGTTCAAAATGAGATATCAAACCTTAGAAGATTTAGAGTATCAAATGCAACATACAAGGACCTTTTCTTTTGGGAAAATATTCAATGAGATTAAGGTTTTTCTGCTTATTTTTCTAGCTATTTTTTGTGGAACCTATTTTATTACGAATGCACAGTTAATGCAGGAAACTTTCTCAGATGTAATCCATAATTCTGAGGTGAAAACAAGTATTATTGCCACTCTCAAAGAACAAACTTCTGAAAAGATTGTAACGCTCAAAGAAGAAAAAGAAAAAAATGTTAGAAATCTGATCAAAAAATACGAAGGAACGATTTCAACGGAAAAAACGGTTTCCGAAGATATTACAAAATATCTTAAATCAAATTTAGACAGTTATGATTTTGAATTTAATATCTTGCCTCCAACCAATAGAATTATCAGTGAAGAAATCAATTTAAGTGCTCCTATTGTAGAATCTGAACTTAAAGATAAAGGAGAGGAGGGGATTTTCGCAGAAGAATTGAAAAATGGAGTCGTAAAATATCCAAGTAGTGCAAATCCTGGAGAGAGAGGAACCGTTTTCCTTTTTGGACATACTTCACAAGAATATCGAGAAAAAAATCCTTATGGAACGATTTTCCGTAATCTTCCTTCACTAAAAAATGGACATATTGTAGAACTAGTACGAGAGGGAAAACTTTATAAATATGAAGTCATCGAAACGGTAATTGTGACTCCAAAAAAAGTCAATGAAACATACCTTTCTTATGCGAAAAAAGGAGGGGAGTATCTCGTTTTAATGGGATGTTATCCTATTGGAAGAACAGATAAAAGAATGATGGTTTTTGCTAAAAGAGTCGAATAATCCCAAAAAAAAGAAAATAAAAGAGAAGAAAAGTCAGATTTTTCTTCTTTTTTTGTGAGGGGAAAACAAGAGAAACAAATCAATAAAAAGTGTCATAATATTTGACATATCGTATAAAATATTTTATAATTATAAAAAGATTTTTTATTTTTTATGCGAATGTCATGCATATAGAAACAAAAAAGAAAATATTAATTGCTCTTTCAACAGCGATTCTTTGAGGAACTGCTTACCTCTTTGCATACCAAGGAGTAACAGAAAATTCAAGAACTTTAACCAATAATTTGAAATCAGCAGATCAATATATTGAAAAAGTAGTATTTGTTGTCGATCCCAATCAAAGAGATTCAGAGCAAAATATTACTATGGAACTTCTCAATAATTCAGTAATTGGAATTGATAAATCTATCATTTCTAATACCTCATGATGAAATTTCCTTTCTTGAAAAGTAGAAAATAGTTTTATTCTTGGGGGGAAAAATAATACCATTCAAAGTACTACTACCACTTCATGAAGTGTGATTGGAGGAGGATCTGGAAATAGTATTGAAAACAGTAATTATGCGGTTATTCTTGGAGGAAAAAATAATACGGTTTCTTCTGAATCCGATGAATCTATCATTCTCTGAGGTGAGGGGAATCATATTCAAGGAGGAAAAGGAATTATCATCGGAAATTATAATGATATTCATAATACTTCAACCGAAAGAGAAACAATTGTGATTGGAAATAATATTGCGGTAACTGGAAGCGATAATGTGCTTATGGGGAAAGATTACCAATTTAGTGGAAATAATTCTTTTGTATGGAGTACAGAATCAGGAGTTATTACGGGAGAAGATGAATTCATCATCAAAAATACTCACGGAATGGCGATCAATCTCGAAGAAAATGAAATAGAAGGAATTGGACTTGCTTTAAAAGGAAGTTTAAAAATCTGAGAAAAAGACGATGTTATCAATGAAAATATCGAAGGAACTATCAAAAATGTAGGAGGATGTCTTTGTTATAATGATGGAGTAAAATGGAAAAATACGAAAAATGACACCTATTGTAAAGTAATGTGTAATCAAGAATATCCAAAACAAGGAACAGGAGCTTCTTCTTGTGCGAGTGGAAGTATCTTACATACTGCTTCAAATCTAAGTGGAGATTATCGAAGTTGTATCGGATCTACAGGATCAACCATCGTTATTAAAGAATATACAAGTTGTCATACAGGTTTTTCATTCGTAACAGAAAATGTTACCGGAGAAAGCCACCAAATCTTTGAAGGGACAGGTAAATGTGTAGAACAGACGCAATATGCAAATTGTGAAGGAACAAAGATTTCTGCTAATGAAACACTTTATTTCCCAAGTTCTATCCAACAAACTTGGAGTGGAACCATGCAAGAGTTTTTAGGAAGATCACAATGGTACTATAATGATACCTTAATCTCTGGAACTTGTGCTTATACTTGTAATACAGGAGCAGGATATGTTTATAAGCTCGATACAACGAATGGGGGTTGTAGAAAAATGATCGTAACATTCGACCCTTCAAGTAAGACTTGAAGTACTCAAGGAACAGTTGCAGAAACACAAAAAACATATGCATCTGGTGCAACCCTTTGAACGAATAAACCAAACAGAAGTGGATATACTTTTAGTGGATGGTATGTTAAAGAAACCGCTTACGTAACGGATAATCGAGGAAAACCTCTAAATAATGATAAATTCACAGCTTGAACAACGGTTAATGCCAATACTCCTGTGAGAACTGATCTTCTTCTTGGAGCTCAATGGAATGCAAATACTTATAAAATTAACTATGTCCTTGATGGAGGAACTCCAGGAGAAAAACATCCGGCTTCTGCTACTTTTGATCAAGAATTTACGGTAGATTATCCTACAAAAGATGGATTTGCTTTCGCATGATGGGATATTACTTGAATGGACGGAACAAATCATAGTTATGATACCATGACTTCTACAGCAACAGGTTTATCAAATACTACTGCAAAAAATTTTAAAAATCTGACTGCTATAAGTGGAGCAACTATTACTTTTAGAGCCCAATGGAGTCAAAATACGTATCGTCTTACGTATGATTTACAAGGGTGAAATGCTGTTGGAACTTATCCTACAACAGGAACTTTTGGACAAGCCTTCATCGTACAAAATCCAACAAAAGAAGGATACACATTCAAAGGTTGGAATATCGAAGGAATGGATACTACAGTTCACATTGTTGGAGGAAAAACAATGTCTACAACAACCGCTTCTGGAATTACAGGAACAACGTTTCAAAATTTAACATCTATTAAAAATCAAGAGGTTCATTTTACTGCTCAATGGGAAGTGAATACTCATACTTTAGATGTAGATGGATATCTTGATAATGCTATTTCTTCATCTTTATGAAATTATGGAACTTGTAGTATTTATATCGATGAAGTACAAAAAATTGGCAATAGTAATGGAGATTTAATCGTCTCTGATGTCGCTTACGGAGCGAATTATCAAATTACTTGTAATGCTAATGATGGATATCTTTATGGAGGACTTGCTACTCTCAATGGATATGAAGGAAGATTATCTGGAATTTTTGGAGATAAAGATTTAAAAGTTGCTGTTATTTTTACAACTAGACCTCCTGATCCAGAGAATGGAGAATGTTCTCCAACAAAATATAGTTGTACGAAAGGAGAGATTAAAAATCAGGGAGAAACAACGACGACTTACACCTGGACTTGTGCAGGAAGTAATGGAGGAGAAAATGTTTCTTGTAAGGTATGTAAAGAACATTATTCAGGTACGAATTGTAGTGAAGGAGAAACGATGTCTTGTCCAACGAATACAATTCCATCTTCTCATGCAATTTTTGGAAATTCAACGTATACTTTCGCTGGAGAGATAAAAACTGAATGGAAACTAAATAATGTAGGACCTCTTGGAGCTTGTGAATATCAATGTAAGACTCATTTTACAGGAACTGATTGTCATGGAGAAAGACTTTCATGTGGAGAACAACCTGAAAACGCAAATATTTGATCAGATTTTTATACTTTTGCAGGACAAGAAAAAACATGGAATTATACCGGTAAAAATATGAACGATCTCCAGGAATGTGAATTTACTTGTAAAGAGCATTATACTCGAAGTGGAAGTGTAGGAAAATGTCTTCCAAATACACAACAAGGAGAATGTACAGGATTACCACTTCATGCAACATGGAATAATGCAAACTTTGTACAAATATGGAATGGAACACATTGGGATCCAGAGAGTAAAACTGCCATTTTTGCAATAAGTGGAGAATGTAGTTATCAATGTAATATAGGATATACCGGAACAGATTGTCATGCACAAATAATTACGATCAACTATGACGATAAAAACGGAAATATTACAACAGAAACTGCAACTTATGATCAGGATTATACTCTTTTATCTGCTCCAATAAGAGAAGGATATTCTTTCTTAGGACGAAGTGGTGAAAATAAGCTTTATGCTGGAGGTGCTATGTTTCAGAAGATTCTAGTCAATAAAGCGATTACTGATGGAAGAAGTTCAATTGATTTTGTAGCTGAATGGCATGAAGAAACAAATACATGTAGATGAACTATTACGGCAACAGAACACTTTATCAAAGGATCTGAAAGTTATCCTTGAGTCCCTCGTCCTTGGGAAAGAATTGAAACATGAACTCCTGGAATTTGTGAATGGAGATGTGCAGATAATTATGAATGGGATGCAACAGAACAAACATGTAAATTTGTTCCAGAAACTTATACCATTACCTTTGATAAACAATGTGCAACCATTCCGTGAACAGAAGCTCTCGATATTATTTATGGAAGAAGTGTCTTAAGTCCTATTACGGTCCCTACAAAAAATTGATATCATTTTTGGGGATATTATACAGAAGAAAACGGAAATGGAATTCAAAGAATTAATAGTTTAGGAAATTGGGTAAATACTACCAATACTACTTTTACAAGTGATACAATATTATATGCTTTCTGGGGATGTACAAATGGATATTCTATGATTCCTGGTGAAAGTTGTAATGGAACTTGTGCACCTATAAAAGTTACTTTCCAAACAAATAATTGTGGAACTTTTTATGAAAATAACTCTACTTCTATCGAAATTAACGAGAATTACGGACAAAATTATCTTTTCCCATCTGAGCCTAGTATCGAAGGAAAAGAATTTATCTGATGGTTTACAAGTGCTAATGCAGGAGATGAAATAAAAAATCAAACAAAAGTAATACAAAAATCTGACCATATTCTCTATGCTCATTGTACTTCATGAAAGATCGATGGAGAATGTGGAAATCGTTATCACTGTGAAAAAGGAGTTGTTAATAATATTTCATGAGATAATAGTTCTTATACTTGGGAATGCGAAGGAAGTAATGGTGGAACAACGGTTCAATGTAGTGAGAAAAAAGTATACACTTTGACATTTAACAGTCATTGATGAACAGAAATTCTTTCTCAAACTTGAGAATATGGATGAAAATGGTCAAGACCTCTTCATGATCCAGAAAGATGAATTTATAATGAACAAGGACCAACAAGCAAATTCTTATGATGGTTTAAATATGAAAAAAATGGAGATGAAATCCTTTATAACTGGGAAGATACAATCGATGCTGATTTAACCTTACATGCAAATTATACATGTATAACAGGATATGTAGAGGATGCAGATGAAACAGCATGTGAACCTTATGTAAGAAAATATATGATCTATTATGATGCAAATGGTTGATCTCCTTCATTTTCTGAACAACGAACAGAAGGACAAAATATTACTGTAACCTGAACTCAGCCTACACGAGAATATCATACTTTCTCAGGATGGAAACTATCTTGAAGTAATGTGATGATACATTCATGAACTCAAATTTCTGAATATGATATCCAAACGTATGGAGAAAATGATGTTTTAACCTTATCTGCTCAATGGGAAATTGATACTTGTAGTGTTACTTTTGATAGTATATGATGAAAAGCACAATTGTCATGAATGCCACTTGATTCAATGGTAATAGCAACATGAAATTGTATGGAGGATTTATCTTTTACCTATAATGATAGATATTTTACAGGTACAAAAACGGGATATACTTTTATGTGATGGTATACGGATATTACTGATGGAGATAAATTAGAAAGTGATCGAGGTCCTCATAAATTATATATCTCGTGAGAAGATAAAATTATTGCAACATATAAAAATCAAACCTACTATGCACATTGGAAATCTAACTGTTGGACATGATATATACGAACAAATCCTGCTTGAGGTTCTACTCCTAGGTATGACGAGATTCCTAGTAATCCTTATGCATGACAAACCTATCAGTCTTGATATACAATTTATCAATGGACTTGTCCAACTGCTGTAAGATGTCCAACAATCTCTACAGATTTTCAGACTTGTAATATAGGTAAATACTGTGCTATTTCTGGTATTAATACACGAGGATGTTATAATGAAGCTGATCATACACAATCAGTAAAATGTACAGCTAATACAGGGGATGATATTAGTAAGCGAAGTCCACGAACTGTAACCCATAATGGAACAGATAGTTGTCCTAATGCTACATGGGGAAACTTTGATTATGCTGCTACAACTACTACAAAATGTACTTTTAGTCTAAATGGGAAAACTAAATGAAATTGTGTAACAAATAATACAGAATGTGAATTATATTTTAGTGGCTCAAGTTTAAATACTTGTTTAGAGTTTAAAAATGGACTTGTTTATGGTGCAAGAATGGCATATTATTCAACATGTAGAGGTGCTTATAATTATAAGGTAACCCAATCAACATGAAAATGTGATGATATTACAATAACGTATCATCTTGAATGAGGAAGTCCATCAATTAAACAGACGATAATACCATTTAATACAACTTGATATATCACATGAGTGATACCTACAAAAGCGGGATATACTTTTATGGGATGGAGTACTCAATCTTGATCTACAAATCGTGCTTATGGACCTTGAAGTGGGTATGATAAAAATACCAATCTTGATTTATATGCTATCTGGGAACCATGGACCTATAAAGTATTATTTTATACAAATGATGGATCTTTTATTGGTACTGTAAGAAATGGATCTTATTTTACAATCCCATCTTGAAAAACACGAACCATTCAATGAAACTTTAGTAATGGAAGAACAGTATATGTAACATTAACTGAGGGAAGATATAAATGTGAAAAAGAACTTTTCTATGATATTGATGAAACATTGTATACTTGTGCTTGGTTTAGGGATTATACGCAAGTTGGTGGTACGGGAGAATTAAGATATTCTCAATGGTTAACACAATCTCCAACTGTACCACAAAAGGATTGATATCTCTTTGATGGATGGTATACAACTCCTCAGACGAAGATTCCTGTCTATGGTGTAGATGAAAACATGTATGTTATTACGCAAGATGTGGCACTTATTGGAAATCCAAGTACAAATATGCAAACTATTAAAAATACAGAACTCCCTAAAGAAATAAAAATTTGAACAAATGCTTATGACTATTCTCCTTGGACTATGGAAAATCCTCTTGCTAGTGGTTCAACTGTTAAATTATATGCACATTATACCTATAATGAAGGTAGAATATTACGTTGATTCTTCGGAAAAAAGAAAGCAGAAAATGCCAATGGTAATCGGGATGATGTAGTTGATCAAACAAATGAATCGAAATATTGGAGTAAATTACCGAATGCTTGATCTAATAGTTGTCAACCTTATGATAATGATAAACAATGCTTCTGAAATAGCCATTGATATGATATGGGAGGAGATCCTGAAAGCTCTGAAGATCGCCATACAACGAAATATAACGGAACACAAACATGTAAATTAAATGAAAATGATAAACATGCACTTGGTAATAGATTAAACTATTTGATTGGTCGTTATAATGATAGTAGGAACGGAAATTATGCACGTCGAGAAATTGTAGGATGTTACTTCATATTCTCTCATACCGATCTTGATAATAGTGAATATAGTACAGAATATATGATTAGACATATTTTTAATGTAGATAATGCTAAAGACACTTTTATCCCTATTTGGGCAGAATGGGCATGAGTAGTAAACTTTATCAAAGGAATTGTAAGACGAGCAAAAGATTATGACTATAAAGCATTAGTCCTTTCTAAAGGATCAATATTCTCTCTATCAGATAATAAGAAAGAATGGTCTTATTATCAAGAAGATCTAAGTCAAGATTATAGAAATAGTAATGGAGCAAATAAAGCTGCATTACTTGCATGAGTGTCTAAATATAGATATCAATATAATCTTCGATAATCATTAATTACCTCAAAGAAGACCTCAAATTAGGTCTTTTTTGTTTTCTTCATCATTCTTTTACAGGAGACAACTCTTCCTTGATACTTATCATTTTTTCCTTATAGTAGAGAAAAATTTATCTTTTTTGGGAGAAAAAATGGTATGTAAAAAGAAAAAAATAAAGGAGGGGTGAAAATCTCAACAAAGAAAACCGTCAGATTTTTGATCTTTTTCAGAAGTTGGAGAAGAAATGATGTGGATGAAGGAATTTATTTTTCCGAGAGTGATCGATAATATTTATGATGCTCTTGAAAAGGAATCAGAAAGAAAAAAACTTGATGAGTGTATGAGTCAATTGGATGAATCGCTTGATGCTTTTCAAGTGTATATGGCAATTGTTCCATATCTTCAAAAAATGGGAAAATCTGAAGATCGAGTGGAATGAATTGTAAAACAAACGATGTTTGATTTTATGGGACTTATGGAAGAGATAACAGAAAAAAAGGGAGAAGTGATGAGAGAAGATCAAGGAAGTTTTGCTGATTTGGAGAATGAATAAGTTTGGAAATTTTGAGAGAAAATTTGGAAGAGTAAAACTATTGAAAAAAAAGTCTTTTTGAATATTTTTGATTTAAATTATTTTGTTATAAGAAAAAATGACAGGAAAAAAAATCTGATTGCTTATTGGAGGATTATTAATTTTAATTGGGGTAGGAATCGCGGTTCTCGCTCATTTTCAGCAACAAGAAAAAACTCAAGAGATTGATGAAAAAATGAAAATGCTTCAACAAAAAAATCCTAAAAACACTAAACAAACCGAAGAACTTTCAGGAAAAGAAGAAGATTTATATCAAGATCTTTCGAATGTCTTTGGAGGAGAAGGATATGAACAAATCGATGGAGAATTTTGATTTACTGCAGAAGGTTTCTAGGCATGGATACAAAGATGATAAATAATTTAAATCCAACGGTGGTATCTCCAGGAGAAAGCATTGAATGTTTTGAAGATATTTCATGAGAAAAAAAGATTCAGATTCAACAAGGAGGATCTTTTCAGTATCTTTGTATCGTTAAGAATGCACAACTTGATATGAAAATCGAAATTCAATCAGGGGAGGTACAAGGAAAAATTAGTTTTTTAATCCCTACAGGAGAAAAAAATACAACGATTCATCTTGTCAATGAAATTCAACATTCAGAGGTGGAACTTGAAATTGAGTTGATTTCTCTTCAGAAAGATAAAACTCCGTTGTTGATCGATGGAGCTATCAAAGTTGCTCCTCATGTGCAAAATGTAAAAGCAAACCTCATGGAAGAAGTATATCTCCTCTGAGATGAAATTAAAACAGAAGTAAACCCTGCTTTATTTATCGATTCTCATGAAGTTAAGACTTCTCATGGAACAAAAATCCAGAGAATCCCGAAAGAAAGTCTTTTTTATCTTCAGAGTAGGGGATTGAATCATCAAAGAGCAGAGGAGTTCTTTATGGAAAATGTAGTGATGTCGGTACTCACTCCGTTCTCCTTGTCAGATGAGGAGAAAAATCAGATTTTTACTTTTTTATAATAGGGATAAGAGTATGGATAAAATCGTAGCATTAGAATTGGAGTTTCTTGGTATTTCGGAAGAAGAAAGGGGAGGATATCTTTCTTTGTGTAAGATTATAGAAGAACATAAAGAGTTGCCGATTCAAATTTTTCATAGAATGAGATGTTTTTTTGAGGCTTTCATTCAATGGAGAAAAGGGGAGATTTCTGATGAAGAATTTCTTTCCCTGTGAGATTTGGTGTCTTCGAGTCCTATTTATGGGAAAAATAAGATTTCCTCTTGGGAACTTTTTACAGAGCAAAACATTCTGGATGAATTGAAAACTCAGACTTTAATTATTGCAGATGAAAAGAGTTTTTTTGCCCTTTCAAAATCTGAACAAGAAGAAATACAAAAAAAGTTGAAAAAAACTGATTCTTTATTATTACTTTGTTAGGATTCAGACTTTTATTCCTTTTTTACTTTTGAATATTTTTATATTTTTAAGATACCATCATGTGCTTATTTTGTGATATTGCTAAAGGGGAATCTCCTTGTTTTAAAATCTGGGAAGACGAAAAATTTATGGCTTTCTTGGATATTTTTCCAAATACGAAAGGACAATCCATTGTAATTCCTAAAAAACATTATGACTCTGATTTGTTTTTGATCCAAGATCCTAAATTTTATAAGGAATATCTCACTGCTACTCAAGAAGTGGTTGAGGTTTTGAAAAGAGGATTGGGAGTACAGAGAGTTTCAATGATTATGGAAGGAATGGGAGTAAATCATGTACATTTGAAACTTTATCCTTTGATTGGACTTTCTGAAGAATGGAAACCAACAATCGCAACAGAAGAAATCTATTTTCAACAATATGAAGGATATCTTTCAACACAACCATGACCTAAAGCAGATATGGAAATGTTGGGAGCTTTGCAAACTCAAATTGTTAACGGTGATATTCTCAATTAATTTCAATAAACAATTTCGAAAAAGAGAAAAAATCTGAATGGAAAATTTGACAAAAATAAAAAAATATTTATAATTAAACAAAAGAACTTTTTATATCTTTGTACTAAAAAAATGAAAAAATTTTTGTGAATGTTAGCTTTAATCGGTGTATTTTCATGAATTGCTGGAGCTAATTGTTTGACGGTAGAATTTGATAATAGAGATTCTTTTTGTTTATCTTTAGATAAAAGTGGAAGAACCTATTCAGCTTCAATAGAAGATAGAGATCTCAGTTCTTGACCAAATACTCTTAGATGTGAACTCTTATTGCCAGACAATAGCTTGGAAGATTTGGGAGCTTGTAACGGATCATTTACCTATTCATCAAGTAAAGAAGAAAAAGTAAAATTGTATATTAGATACAATAGCACTTATTATACCGTAATTACAAGTTATTTGGATTTTTCTGATGGAACTTGGGGAGATTCTGATAGTGATATCAATGGAGGATCTCGTTCTAAAAATTCAGGATTATCAATCTCTGTAGATGATACTACCTTAGGGAAAAATGATTATACTAATATGATTATCGAAACGGATGATTATGATGGAAAAATTGATTTCACGGTAGAATATAAGGACGGAAGTTATGAGACTATTGCGAAAAGAGATTATAGTGATTATTTCTATGACTACAAAAACGATTTGGTTAATGGAATAAGTATTTCCAATGATGACTATGAAAATATCAAAAATTTCATTAAATTTAAAAAGGAAGGAACTTATAGAATTACTGCCGAAGATGAGGATGAAAACACTTCTCGTGTAACGATTACCGTTGGATCTTCTTCTTCAGATTCAAAAGATAATGATAAATTGGAACTTGAAGCTTCAGATGATACTCCAGATAAAAATGAATATATTGATATGACAATTAGAACAGATTCAGATTACGAAGGAAAAGTTAAATTTACCAAGGTAGAGTATAAAGATTCAGGAAGTTTTAAGAATGTATCAGAAGACTCTGACTATTATGATTCAAAAACAATTGATGATAAAGGATCCGTATCTATGGATGATGAAGATGGGAAACTAAAAATTTCAGATTTTATCAAGTTTAAGAAAAAAGGAACTTACAGAATCACTGCAGAAGATGAAGATGACAATACAACTAAAATCACTATTGAAGTAGAAAATTCAAGTAGTGATGACCTCGTCATCGAAGCAGATACTCTTACTCCAAATAGAAGAAAATTTATCAATCTTACGATTAAGTGAGATAAAAATGTAAAAGTTTACTTTGATGGATATTATAAAGCTAAAAAAAGCGATAGTTGGACAGATTTCTCTGCTACAAGTTCTACTTATATCTATGATGATTCTAGTGCTTGGAGAAATGAAAAATATACAACATCAAGTACAAAAGATAAAATCACAGACTTTGTAGCATTTGAAAAAGAAGGATATTATAAGATTACGGCAGAAGATGAAAATGGAAATAAAGCAGATGATTTGATCTTCAGTGTGTGAGATGTCGATGAATATGATGATGACGACGATGAAACACTCACAGTGTCTGTAAGTACAAAAACTCCTTCTGTTGGAAAATATGTAGATATGACGATTAAAGAATCAGATAAAGACTATAATGGAAAGGTAAATATCTCTGTAAGATATAAAGAGAAAAAATCTGATGATTATAAAACGGTAAGAACTACAAGTTCGACTTATTTCGGTGGAAGTAGTTCAGATTATAATAAATGGAAACAAGGATATGTAAATATTATTTCTAATGGTAAATATGAAGCAGAAGATTTCGTAAAATTTAAAGAAGAAGGATATTATGAAGTAACATTTACGGATAAAAACTATAGAAATACTTCTGTTGTCTTCAATGTTTGAGGAAGTTCAGATGATGATGACGATGATAGTGATATTGATGGATTTACGGTTAAGGAAGAAGCTAAACTCAAAGCAATTATTGATCTTTGGGATCGTCTTATTTCAGAATTAAAGAGCGAATCCTACAAACTTAGAAATGATTCTACATGGTTAGGTGAAGCTGATCGTATCTACAAGAAAATGAAAAAGACAAGAGATGGTAAGAGTGATGGATATGATTCATTCTTTGATTTGAAAACAGATCTTGTGAAATGGATCTCTTATGCTCAATTACATCAATAAAAATCTTTAATTAATAAATAAAAAAAGCGATTTCCTATTTAAACTCAAAGGGAGTCGCTTTTTCATGTTCAATCAGATTTCTTTTCCTTTTTTTAATATCTTAATCCAAATAGGTATCTTTTACATTGAGAGTTGTTCTCAAAGGGAAGAAGAAATACATCAAGTTTGGATCGGAAACTTTTTTCCAAGCAGGAAGATAAAGTCCATTATAGGTAAAGAAAGTAATATAAGGATGAATTTGAGAATTTGCCTCTTTCCATGCAAGGTTAGGATCTTTATGAGGAGCGATGCTAAGATTCCATGCCATTAAAGAGATCGTAGATTGATAGAGATCAACCCAACAATCATCAGCATCTTTAGGTAATTTGTAGTCTTTATAAGCTCCACTCAAAGAAGATCAGTTTCCAATAAATCCTTGACTTGTATCACAAGCCCAAGTATCAATAACTCCATCATAAAGTCCCGTATTTCAAGCAATCTTAGAAAAATTGTGAAGCTGTCAGGCATCAAAACCTTTCAATCTTAGAATTTGGATCGTGTAGAGAGATTCTCCTGTTTCATAGGTTGGACTTGCATTCCCATCTATGAGATGTTCCTGTTTTACAAGTTTTCTTCTGAAAAATAGTCTTTCTTTTCAGTCAAGAGAAATGAGATACAGTTCTTGAACATTATTTGGATCTTGAATCGCTTGTGGTCCCGTTCCTAAATCCTCATCATCGGAATCTCCCTCAAGCATCTTATTCAAATCGGTATCATTTTTTACATCGAAGAAGAGTTCCCCATATTGTCCAAAGGATTGTTTCCCCTGATAAATATCAGCAAGAGTCTTTTTATACTTTACAGTATTGGCATTTCCAACCAACTCTTCTAACTTATCCAGGGAATAATTATGATTAGCAAGATAATATAGAGCCCAATGTTTTTTCTTCTCATTTGTAGAGAGAAAATTATTTTCATTTCCATAAGCGGTAAAATTGCTACAATATCACGAATTATTTACAACCCATTTAAAAGTATTTCCATAGCCATTTCATGTTGTACATCATACCATACTTCTATTGAAATATTCCTCATAATCTATCGTATAATTCTGCATCAAAACATTAATCCTTTCAAAAAGTTCATAACTCTGAAGAAGAATTTTCTGTTTGATATCGATCTCGGTCTTTTGTTTCTGAATCCCTCCATAAATACTAAAAATCATAGGAATCAAAAGTGAAATAATGATAATCACAACAAGGAGTTCTACGATAGTGAAGGATTTTTTTAGATTCATACAAGAAACAAGGAATTAAAATAAGAAGTAAAAGAGAAACAAAAATCTGAATCAGACTTCTTTTCTTTTTTTACATTACATATTAACTGAAAATAGTGTAAAGTCTTTTAGATAAATTTCAAGTTGAAATCGTCTCCATAAACTGTATATAAAAAGAAGTTTTATTTTCAACTAAAAAAATGGTTTTAATTCCTACGGTCATCGAAAAAAGTAGAGAAGGAGAAAGAGCTTATGATATCTATTCCAGACTTTTGGAAGATAGAATTGTCTTCGTTTGAGATGTTATTGAAGATCATCTTGTAAATACGGTCATTGCTCAACTTCTTTTTCTTGAGAAACAAGATCCAGAAAAAGAGATTACGATGTATATCAATTCTCCATGAGGTTCCGTAAGTGCTGGATGGGCTTTGTATGATACAATGCAATATGTAAAATGTGATATCACAACGGTTTGTCTTTGACTTGCAGCATCATTTGGAGCTGTCCTTTTAGCAGGAGGAACAAAAGGAAAGAGATTTTCACTTCCTCACAGTAAAATTATGATTCATCAACCTTTAGTTTGAGGAGGTTGAATTACTGGACAAGCAAGTGATATTCAGATTGAAGCAGAAGAAATGCTAAGAGAAAAGAAAATTCTTACTGAAGTTATTGCTCATGATTGTTGAAAACCTTATGAACAACTTTTGAAAGATATGGATAGAAACAATTGGATGACTGCTGAAGAAGCCAAAGCATACGGTCTTATCGATGAAATTATTTCAAAATAACGAACCTTTTACCCTCTGTGTTAGATATGGAAAATAAGAAAGTTGAAGAAACACGAACCCCAGAAAAAATAAAAAAAAGTCTGAAAAGAAACACGATCAAATTAATTATCGGGATTGGACTTTTAATCGCATGTTTTTGCTATATCAAAAAGAATCCAGCAGAAGCAATTTCTATTAGTTCAAGTTATACGACCATTATCAAAAATATCGAAGTTTTCTTCCAAAATATCTTTGGAGATAATGGAGACCTTCTTAAAAGAAAATACGATTTAGAAGATTATTTTGAAACGCTTATCACTACTGCAGAAGACAAAGGATGTATCGATCAAGACACCATGGATGATCTCAAACAGACTTATGAAGATCTCCTTGTAGAACCGAAAAATAATCTCCTTTACAGCTTAGATAACTATATTGAAAAAGCTTTCTTCTTCGATGAAGAAGTGAAAAAAGATTGTACGAAAACTAAAGAAAAAGAGGACTAATCAATCCTCTTGGCTACAATCTCCTCTTTAAGAAAAACGGAAGCAGCTTTAGCAAACTTTTCAGCGGAATCTGTCGTAAGATATTCGACGGTTCCGTTTTTTGTACATTGAGATTCAAGTTCTGGATGATGAAGAAGATACTTCTCTAAACTTTGAGCAACGAATCTTCCTTGAGTAAAGACTTGAATTTTATCTCCCACAATCTCTTGAATCTGCTGCTTAATCAAAGGATAATGAGTACATCATAAAAGAATCGTATCAATCTGTGGATCTTTCGCTAAGAGATTTTTGAGATTCAGTTCAATAAAATATCTTGCTCCTGGAGTATCATATTGATTATTCTCAATCAAAGGAACCCACATAGGACAAAATTCTGAAGTAATTGTTACTTCTGGAAAAAATTTTGCAATTTCGATATCGTAAGCGTGAGAATTTACGGTTCCTTCCGTTGCTAAAATTCAAATATGCTTCGTAGTTGTTAAAGTTCCAATAATTTCCGCAGTGGGACGAATTACCCCCAAAACTTTTTTTTCAGGAGCGAAAGTAGGGAGATTTTCTTGTTGGATCTTGCGGAGTGCTTTTGCTGAGGCGGTATTACAAGCAAGAATCACCAAAGGACAACCAAAAGAGAAAAGTTTTTGAACACTTTCCCAAGTATATTGATAGATACTTTCAAAAGAACGAGATCCATAAGGAGCACGAGCATTATCTCACAAATAAAGATAATCATATTGAGGTAATCTTCCACGAACTTTTTTCAAAACGGTTAATCCTCAAAATCCTGAATCAAAAACTCAAATTGGTCCCATTATTGTCATAAAAAAGTAAAATTTTTCTCTCTTTCTTTAATGATATTTTCTAAATCAAAGATTACTTCTTCTAAATGCTTATAAATTTCTTCATTGGTATATCTCACAACTTTGATTCATAAAGATTCTAAATATTCCGTCCTTTTTTCATCATCTTCCGCTCTAAAATCATGACTTGGATCATCAATTTCAATACAAAGTTTGAGTTTTGCACAGTAAAAATCAAGAATATAGTTTCAAAAGATTTTTTGTTTGATAAATTTATATCCCAATAATTGTTTGTTTTTCAAAACTAAATTCCAAATTAACCCTTCTGCTCTGGTTATATTAGCTTGTTTTCTATTCTCCTTTGCAAATTTAGTTAAATTTCAATTATAGTTAAGAGGAATATTCATGAAAATAGAGTGAAAATAAAGTGAAAATAAAGGTATGTATTATTGCTTGCTCCTGAAAGGAGAAATGTCACGAAGTGACAAAGGGGGTAACTATTCCGAAGACTAAGATAAAGGGGGGCAAAAAGAGAACAGATATTGATAAATCCCCCTGTCCTACGGACATCCCCCTTTAAAAAGGGGGAGCATAGTTGGAATATTGCTTTTCCCTTGTGCTTTTTTGCTTTTCCCTTGTGCTTTGCGCTCCACTTTCAAGGGGAGCTGCCGAAGGCTGAGGGGTTAAAACAAGTCACGATAGTGGCAAAGGGGTAGTAACAAGAGAACAGATATTGATAAATCCCCCTGTTCTACGGACATCCCCCTTTGAAAAAGGGGAGCATAGTTGGAATATTGCTTTCCCCTTGTGCTTTGCGCTCCACTTTCAAGGGGAGCTGCCGAAGGCTGAGGGGTTGAAAAATATCACGAACTGGCAAAGAGGTTATAACAAGAGAACAGATATTGATAAATTCCCCTTGTCCTGCGGACATCCCCCTTTGAAAAGGGGGAGCATAGTTTGCACTATTGCTTGCATTAATTTCCCTCTCTACCTCTTCAAAAACTCATACTCATACACCTTCTCTGCGATCTTATCCCCAAGCACTTTCAAACAGCTCCTCAACGCCCCAATCAATTCCATATACTTCATATCATCACTCTTTACATTCATTTTTCCTTTCTCGTTTCTTCCCTGAAAATACTCCCTAATTTCGTAAAGACTCGCATTTACCAGGTATCATGGAACAAAATCCCCCTGTCCTACGGACATCCCCCTTTGAAAAGGGGGAACATCGTTTGCACTATTGCTTGCCCCTTTTAAGGGGAAATGTCACGGAGTGACAAAGGGGTTATCTCAAGCTTTCTCGTGATAATACCTCCATAACTCCCTTCAAGCATCAAAGACCGCCTTCGCCTCAGGAGAGAACTCGCGCCCTTTCAAGAAGTCAGTCATAAAGTGAGAAGCGAACTTCTCTCTCGCATCGACTTCATCTTCCGTGAAGGGAATCCAGTGATTCACTCAAGTCTCACGAGAAGTGATACGATTCTGTCAATGAAAAAGAGTAAAAGTCAGACAGTCATTTTGGAATTCAAGATCCTTTTCTCGTTCGTCTTTCGGTCGGAGAAACTGGTCACGGTCATTTAATCGGGTTGCTTCAATACATTGACGGACTGCAAGATAAATAGAAGAATGAATAATATTATTTTTTGTAATAATATTTGTATGATTATAATCATTATCTGAAGTTATTCTAATATAATTTTGAGTCTGAAAATCATTTCAAAAACAATGTATAACACCTATTTCTGTGTTGTTTTGATCATAATATGTACTATACCAATTATTTATTTTTTTATCTTTAAAATTTCATATGGTTTTAATTCCTATAAATTGTCAATTCTTATCAAAAATATCGGCATCACTATATATAAATTGTTCATGTTGTAAACAATCCCAAATAAAAAATCAAATTGGGAAATTTCATGTTACATTATCAAATGTATTTCAAGGAACAACAAAACAGCTTTCAAGTTTTGGTTGAAATTCATTTCTAAATTCCTTAAAATTTGAACCTTGTAAATGTTTTAATTTTGAAAACTCTCCTATTTTACATCAGGGAATTTCTTTGTAGATTCTAATAAGAAACTGCGTAAAAAGTTCATTACTCGCTTTCCCCATCAGACTTTTATACTTTTTATATGTTTCATTCTCAATAGTAGTTCAAGCTTTGTTTCATTTTTCAGAATCTTTTTTATCATTTGCATGATTACTTGCCTCGGCATAAGGCGGATTAATATAGACAATCAGCTTTTTCCTCTTTTCTTCATCATTGATAATCTCCTGTAAACTCTCCGGCAACTTCGAAAAATCATCATTCAAAAAATCAAACTGGAAAACGTGGTTTTCAAGCAGATTGATACTCTTTTCTTTGATCATCTCTTTCATCACATTCACATCAGCCGTGTCCAGCGTGGAAGCGTAAATATTGTATTTATTCGTAAGTCAAGCGAGGAGATTTCCCGTTCCCGCAGCACAGTCTCGGATATAATACTCCTCTTGATAATTCTCCCCAAAGTAATTCGCCAGATATTCCTGACTTTTCTCCACCCAAATCCTCGGAGTAAAGAAAGCCCCTTTTCTCTCTCTAATATCTTGTGGAACGATGAGATCTCTCCTATTGATGATATATTTCTGATATTCCTCAGCAGGTGGTCTCTTGTAATTCTTTCGGAAAAATTCATACACTTTCTGGTTTTTAATCTTGATAATCGCATCAAACATACTTTTGAGGTTCTCTCTCGTGATTTTGTACCCACTATCCTCAAACCTCACGAACAAATCATTTTTCACCGTCACATCGTCATTAATCGTATCCGTTCCGCGGTCATCAACAAATAAATCAGCAAGAAAAAAATCTGAATCTAAAATATTGTTTTTCTTCAATTCCTCTCGGTTGACATCGATTTCGGGTTTCACCACTTCAAGCCATTTGAGATAAATCGGCAAGAAATTATTTTTATTGATTTTGATCTTCGCACCGCTTCCGACCTTCCCGATCGTGTTCTGGATAAAGTCTTTAAGCCTCTTTTCGTCCTTCTCGTAATCGAAAATCCAAGTTTTCTTCTTGAGGATCCCCTCGATCCTGTTCCTTACTTTCTGAAATTCCTTGGTATCGTGGTTGGACGGAGTGACATTTCGGTTAAAATCATTTTCATAGAAAATATCCTGAATTTCGAGATATTCCACAAACGCAATCTTCTCGAAATCGAAACATCACAGAAACGCAGGAGGCAAGGTTTTATCAAACGTCCTCGCTTTCCCGATCGTCAAAATCAGTTGCGTAATCATTTCCGTTACTTCTTGCGTGTCCTTCTTCGCCTCAGCCCACACGAGCGGCGCCGTATTCGAAAAAAGATCGATTTGCTTTGGCTTCACACAAAAATCGATATTTCCTACAATCTCCGTAGTATCAAAAGAAGAAAAAAAGTCTGAAGCTACTTTGAGTTTTAAGGATTCCTCACGGATATTCTTGTATTTCATCATTTGTCTTTGAAAATAAAGATTATTGTGAGTGTATTGGTTTAATGAAAGAAAACAAGAGAAAAGGAAATCTCTGTTAAAGTAAGCAAATCTCCCCCAGCCCCTCTTTTTCAAGAGGGGAGTTTTTAAAATAGATTTCTCTCTCCTATTTTAGGAGAGGGGTAGGGGTGAGGTTCATTTGGGAAAAAATTTTAAAGAAAAGAAAAAAGTCTTCAGCACAATAAAATTTGCACGGAAGACTTGGCCACGAGCAAATTGATGATGCGCTCTGTGGAACCAATCATTTTGCATCTTATATGATGCAAGTTTTTATACGGAGGAGGTTATCCACCGTTAGACCTAATAAGAAGTTTTATTTGTACTTCAGGTAAAGGTTCTTTTTGGGACCTCGGATAATTACCATATGTTTCCGTTGAACAATTTCACGCAGAAGCATTTTATCAAGGTCACTTCGTGTATTGTATGTTTTTTCACTCGAACTTCCATTACCGTCGTTCACTGTGACATAATACACGCCATTGTTTGCATACTTTTTGATTAGAAAATATCCACTAACGTGAATAATCAATGTACTTTTTCCTGGATTCATAGATATTACTTTTATTATTAGGTTTTTTTAGCATATATATATATCTTAAAGTCAAGTCTTTTCTGAACTTTTTTTATCATAAAAAAGGGGAGCAAATCTCCCCCAGCCCCTCTTTTTCAAGAGGGGAGTTATGATGTGTCTTTTTTCTTCTTGTAAAGTGGATCGAAGAATGAATGAGGTCTTAAAAATGTTCCCCTTTTTTGGAAAGGGATACGGCGAAGCCGAGGGGATTTCTATTCTTGTAGATAGAACCTCCCCAGCCCCTCCTTAATAAGGAGGGGAGTTATTAAAATAGATTTCCCTCTCCTATTTTAGGAGAGGGGTAGGGGTGAGGTTCTTTAAAAACTGTAGGGAGGATGGATTGCCTCGTCCGTAGAATTGGGGTATTTTTTGATATTTTGGGATTTTATGAATATAATAAGAAAGATTTTAATTTATAACATCAAAAAGATGAGTTGATTAGAAATGAAAGAGACATCATATGATAACTTTAAAAATATTATGGAAAAGGTAAAAGATTTTAAAAATTACGAAAATTTGGGAAATTTTTGATTAGAGGACACAATGCAAGAAATGAAAAATAATCCCATAGATCCTGAAAAAAATACTGATACAAATAATGGAGAAAATACAGAACAATCAGATAATACTCCTGATCAATGAAATGATTCTCTTGAGTGAAAAAGTGAAATTTATAAGGAAACCGTAAATAAAATAAGAGAATGTGAAGAAAAGGGAGAAAGAAATATTTCTCTAACTAAATTATTTCCAGATGCAGTTAATTGGGAACTCCTCGATCCTAGAATAGCGGAAATTACCCAGGCAATGGCAGAAAATTTCAATTGAGATTCCATTATGTATCAACTAAAAATGGAAAATTACAAAATCAATGGGAAAGCTCTTCTAAACTTAACAAAAAGTAATGTATCAGAAATTCAGATTTATGCTCTTACAGCTCCTGAAGTGGATGCACAAATTTGAAGCCTCATGAAAGATTTTCCATGAAAAATTATAAATATAGCAACACGTAACATTATAAAAGAACCTTCTCAACAATAAAAAAATTCCGGATAAAAAAACTGTAGGGACGACGGCTTGCCTTGTTCTTTTTTTGCATAAAATGTTCCCCTTTTTGAAAGGGGACACGGCAAAGCCGAGGGGATTTTTAGCAATTAAAGGGAAAAAATCCTCAGTCACTTCGTGACAGCTCCTTTAATAAAGGAGCACAAAAACTACCAAATAAATAATCATTCTACTTAATATTATCAAATTCTATTTTCGATAATCATAAGATCTCTAAAATCTTCTTTTCCACTCAAGGTGAAATATCCTTTCATCAATGATTTGGAACTGGAAAAATTTTTTTTCAATCTGAAAATAAGACATGAGATCCATTTTGTCTGACAACAGTGAATCAGATCTTTTTTAATTTTTTTTCAATATCACGAAATTTATACGGCATAAGAATACTGTTTTTCAAACAATAAATGTTTTAAGATTTTTTGATTTTGAAGTTCTTCTTCGTAATAATCAGTCATCATATCAATCACCTTTTTTAATTCATTGAGTGCTTCTTCTTCAGAATATCAAAAAGCATAAATATTCTTTTTCCCTTCAACTTCTGCAAGATATCAATTTCAATCTTTTTTGAGTACAATCTTCATGATATCAATAGAGAAAATAAAACTAAAAATAATGTAAAGATCTTGAGAATTTTTGCAAGGAGTTTTTTTTACTTTGCAGTTTAGATCTTAACCCCTTTGTCACTATCGTGACATTTCCCCTTCCAGGGGCAAACAATATCTAAACAATGTTCCCCTTTTTGAAAGGGGACACGGCAAAGCCGAGGGGATTTTCCCCTTGTGGATAGAACCTCCCCCAGCCCCTCCTTAATAAGGAGGGGGAGTTTTTAATATGTATTTCCCTCTCCTATTTTAGGAGAGGGGTAGGGGGTGAGGTTCCTTAAAAACTGTAGGAATGACGGCTTGACTCGTCCTTTTTTTAGATAAAAATGTTTCCCCTTTTGAAAGGGGGATGTCCGAAGGACAGGGGGGATTTAATTAAACTACTCAATAATCCCACTTCCAAGACAAATCTCCCCATCATACGCTACAAAAACTTGCCCTGGAGTCACAGCCCATTGCGGTTCCTCAAAATCCACTTTCATCTTATCTTCCTCAATCTCCGTTAAACGACACACAACCGGAGGATTCTGACGATACCTAATTTTCCCTGTCAGACTTTTGCACTTTTTTTCTTTTGCACTTTCAAAAATCCGATGTCGATCCTTCGCGATCAAACTTCTCGTCTGTAATTCTTCCGCATCTTTGTCTGTCACATACACAATATTTTTCTCGATATCGATACGATAAATATAGGCCTTAAAATTCAGACTCAAACCGTGTCTTTGCCCAATCGTGTAAAAATACGCCCCCTCGTGTGTCCCAACTTTTTTGGTCGCTCATGTCTCAGGATTCAAATACAAAATATCCCCATTTTTCTGCGGAAATCTCTGTTTCAAAAACTCTCTGATCGGTACATTCCCGATAAAACAAAGCCCTTGACTATCTTTTCTCTCCGCATTGGGAAGATTAAACTTTTTTGCTAATGCCCTTACTTCCGTTTTTTCGTATGCTCATACAGGGAAAAAAGATTTAGAAAGCTGATTCTGATCGAGTCCCGCTAAGAAATACGATTGATCCTTGATCCTGTCGATCCCACGAAGAAGATGAAATTCTCCCTTCTCTTCCTCAATCCTCGCATAATGCCCTGTCGCAATCCCGTCAAATCCTTCTTCCAATGCTTTCTTCATAAAGACATCAAACTTGATCAAACTATTACACAAAACATCAGGATTCGGAGTGATCCCCTTTTCATATCCTGCAAAAATATAATCAATAATCCTTTCCTTGTATTCTTGCTGTAAATCATAGGGACGAATCTCGATTCAGAGGTGTTTTGCAACTTTGATGGCTTCTTGTGCGTCTTTGTACGTTGTGCAATTCCCTTTTTCAGAAACATAATTTTTCATAAATCCTCCCACAACTTCGTATCCTTGTTCCAAAAGGAGAGCAGCAGAAACTGCACTATCAACTCATCAACTTAATCCTACAAGAATTTTTTTTGGCATCATTGAGCAAAAAAACTAAAAAAAACTTGATTTATAATATTTTTTATTTATACATTTAAAATGTTAGGGGATAGGTGTCGGTTATAACGATGACCTATCTCTTTTTTTTGTTAATAATTCCATATCGAGAAAAAATTTGGAACAGTTGTAATAATATCTTCTTTAAAAGTCTTAATCCCCAACTTCTGTTTAATCTTTTGAACAATAGCATTCTTATGGATATTAGTAGTTCATTTAAATTCAGTAATAACTGGTTCTTTAGATCAAGTACATGTTTCATCGATAAAAACAAAATATTTTGCCATATTAAAAAGATAAAGATTAAATATTTAAAGATTGAAATATTTCTGGATATTTAGATAAAGCAACTTGTAAAATATGTTTGTCTTCTTTATAAGATAAGGTCTGTTCAAGATTTTCTATGGGAATTAAAATATTCGCATCAACATCTTCAGCTAATTTTTCTTTTGTCTCATCTTTTACTGTCATTAAAAAGTAATGAACCTCGCAATCATAATGAACATCTTTTTCTTCAAAAGAATAAGAAATCTGATCAAGATATCAATGAATAGTACCGATAACTCCTGTTTCTTCTAAAACTTCTCTTAAAGCTGCTTGTTCAAAAGTTTCTCATTCTTCAACACTTCCTTTGGGGAAAGAGTAATCATTAAATCTCTTTCTATAAACAACATAAGCACCGTTTTCTGAAAGAACGAGAGCTCAGGCTTTCAGTTTTCTGATAGTTTTCATAGTTTCTTATGTGAGATACAGTAAAGATGACTTCATTGTAACGAAACAAACAGAGAAAATCAAGGGAAGGTTTAGAAAAAATTGTTTATCAAATCTCCACCAATCCCTCTTTTTCAAGAGGGGAGTTTTATTTACTATTTTTTCCCCCTTGAGAAAGGGGGATGTCCGAAGGACAGGGGGATTTGTCTTCTTGTGATTAAAATCTCCCCTAGCCCCTCCTTACTAAGGCGGGGAGTTTTTAATTTCCTCTCCTCTATTAGGAGAGGGGTAGGGTGAGGTTATGAAAATGTCTTAAAAATACAAAAATGAATAATCCAAGTTCCTACCTGTACAAAAAAGACTTGATATATATATATAAATCATTATATATGTCAATGAAAAATATAAACAAAAAAATTACAGATTATGAAGAAAATTTTCGTTACTATTTGGTCCGGAATTTCGGACCTTGTCGGCATCTGGGGAATATACAAAATATTTCCTAAAGTTCTTTCAGGAGATTCGTTCGGAATTCTGTTTCTTCTGGTTTTACTCATGATGATTGTGGCTTACACATTCATTATAGTAATCATGAATAAGAAAAAATAGTATTAACACACCAACAAGTAAAACTCTAATTGGAGCCTTGTTGGTTTTTTGTTATAATATTTTTTACTCCAACTGATACACCTTATACGTCACATTTTCCGTAGGATTCGAAATACCTTCCGCAATATACCTACGAAATCGCGTTCTCTGTTTTTTTGCTAAATGATGCGTATTTCTTTTCAAAAGTTCTTCCATTTTTTCGAGATCATACTCTCCCTCTAAATATCCAACTACTTCCTTGTATCCAATTCCTTGCATAGACTGTAAATCCTTGGAATATCCTTCGTTTAAAAGTCCTTGTACTTCATCGATGAGTCAGATTTTTATCATCTCTTTAATTCTTGCATTAATTCTCCTGTTCGTTTCTTCTTTTTCTCTCCAAAGTCCCATCATAAAAAGGGGATGTTTAACCGGTTGTTGAGAAAAAGCCTCGGTTTTTGTTTTACCCAAAACATGGTGAATCTCCAAAGCTCTCAAAATATATCTCGTAGAATTTGGATGAAGTTTTTGAGCTTCTTCAGGATCCACTTTGAGAAGTTCTTCATATAAAAATCCTGGTTGAAGATTTTCTTTCTCCATCATTTCTCTCCTGTAATCCCATTGAGGAGAACATTCTGGCATCGCAAAATTTTTGTAAATGGTATCGATATAAAGCCCCGTTCCTCCAACAATGAAAGGAATTTTCTTTTTTTGTAAAATCTCTTCAACTTGCCTTTCAGCATCATCTTTTCGTTGTCCAGCTGTATAGGTTTCATCAGGATCGACAATATCAATTTGATGATGAGGAATTTTTTTGAGGATTTCTTGAGGGATTTTATCTGTTCCGATATTCATTTTTCTGAAAATCTGTCTACTATCCGAAGAAATAATTTCACAATCAAAAAAATCACTAAGCAAAATCGAAAGCTTACTTTTCCCCGTAGCAGTTGCTCCTCGAATCACAATCGTCCCATCAGGATTCTTTTCTAAAAATTGTTCTACATCAGACTTTGCCTCTTTTAAAATCTCTTCAACTTCCATCTTCAAAAATTATTTAATAAAGTTCTCAGGCCAAAAAATAGGATGTTGAGAACATTTATGAGTAGAGCAGTGGATATTCGTAATTTTTGCATCATCTCCCTCTCATTGAACCGTCATTTCTCGCTCTTCATCAAAACTTTTCTCACTATTCACATCCAAAGAATAATGAAGTTCATATTTGTAATTTGTCGTTCCGTTTTGCACTTCTACATTCATCACCACCGGTTTAATTTGTCCTCCGATCACATGAGCCATCAATTTCGTCAATCTCGAACTATTCCAATTGGCTTGAAGCCCCTTTCTCAAATTAGGATGCAGCATAGTAAGAAGTTCATCACTCTTTTTCTCAGACATTAATTGATAGAATTGAAAAAGAAAAGAAGTCTGACTCTCATCAAAGTTTTTGCTTTCAATAGGAGTTCCTCTGTTTTCGTCGTTTGTAGGAGGAGTAACGGTGAAGATATTCTCTCATGAAGTTCCTCTACTTTCAGCTCCCGTTTTTGCTAAATCCACCGTAACAGAATTTTGTTGTTCCATAGGGTCTCCTTGAATTCTTGGAAGAATTACCGCAGAATAGAAGGCGATACAAAACATCAATAAAGAACATCAAAAAAAACACCAAATCGCAATCGGAATTTTCCTCTCTTTTTTTTGTGGAGTTGCAGTTTCTTCTTCCTCTGGTTCCATGAGTTCTTCAGGAGCTGGAGCAGTATCTACAATCACAAATTGATGATCTTTTTTCGAAGCTACAAAAACAGGCTTGGGCTGAGTTTTTTCATCTTTTGTTTCTTTTTTGATATTCGTTTCCTTTTTTATTTTAGTTTCTGTCTTAGTTTCTGTTTGTTTTTTAGTTTCTTTTTTAGCTGTTGTTTTCGTTGTTGTTTTTTTTGTGTTTTTTACTTCTCCCATGGATTTCATGAAAAATAAATAAACTTTCAGAAACTGTACACATTTATAAAATTTATTCAATAGAAAACTCCAAGAGATCCCCTTTTTATGCGAAAAAAGTCTTGACTTATATATATATATATATATATATACTGTCCGTAAATTTTAAATATTTATGGACAAAAAATGGAAAAAGCAGAAAATCCCACCAAAAATAAATTAGATTTTAATCGAGTAGATTATATAAATAAAAACATTGAACCATATTTAGTCTTATCAGTAGACGAATTAAATGAACTGAAGAAAAAATTTCAAAAAGAAGATGAAAATCCTAACAATAATGCTGCTTATAAACTAATTTTTATACAAAGAATTTTCTGGATTAAAGAACATATAGCATTATCGGATGATGAATATAAAAAAAGATGTAAAGATTATGAAGAATTATCTAATAAAAATAATAGTGAATTAACCTCTGCACAATATGAATCGAAATTAAACTATGGACAGTTAAAATCAATTGTAGAGGAATTAAGAGAAAAAGAAGCAATAAAACGTGCTAAAAATCACACATGAGAAAATTTAAGCAATGCACTATCATTAAAAATTACAGATGATGAAATAAGGTGGATAAATCAAGAAAATTATTAACATCTATAGGGGCATCATTCTTGATGTCCTTTTTTTTAAAGTTTATCCTGTATTCGACCACTTTCTCAATCTCCCAGAAAAAATAAAACCTCCCCCCTACCCCTCTCCTAAAATAGGAGAGGGAAATGAACGAAAATAACTCCCCTCCTTAGTAAGGAGGGGCGGGGGAGGTTCTCTCTATAAGTAAAACAAATCCCCCTGTCCTACGGACATCCCCTTTTTTCAAGGGGGAGGAAAAAATGCTCATAAAACTTCCCCTCTTGAAAAAGAGGGGGTAGAGGGAGATTTGTCTACACACAAAAAAAAACGAGAAATCCCGTCTTTTTTTATAAACTTTTAAATTTTCCCTTCTTTTGCTGCAAGTTTTCTTGCATTTTCTGTGAGATATTTCTTTCTAATTCTTACACTCTTTGGAGTCACTTCCACAAGTTCATCCATTCCAATATATCCAAGTGCATATTCAAGGGTGATTTTTCTGATAGGTTTGATAATCATTGCTTCATCGTTTCCACTATTTCTCACACTTGTTTGTTGCTTATTAATTGTAAGATTTACGGTCATATCATTGTTTCCTTTCAAATATTCTCCAACGATCATTCCTTCATAAATCTGTTGAGCAGGTTCTACGAAAATAGGTCCTCTCTCTTGTAACTTGAAAATTCCATAATTCATCGCAGTTCAAGTAGCAGAACTAATCATAGATCAGACTTCTCTCTTTTTGATTTCTCCTTTCCATTCTTCATAATGAGAGAATGATGAAGACATAATTCCTTCTCCTTTCGTGAGCAAGATAAATTCTCCTCTAAATCCAAGCAATCCTCTTGTAGGGATCTCGAATTCCAAAGTAGTCAAACCGTTCACTGAATTCATATTTTTCATCATTCCTTTACGATTGCTAATCATCTCAATAACCGTTCCACTGAGATCATCTTCCACACTTACGACAAGTGTTTCAATTGGCTCCATTTTCTTTCCATTTTCTTCTTTGAAAATAACTTGAGGAGCTCCAACTTGTAATTCTCGTCCTTCTCTTCTGATACTCTCGATCAAAACTCCTAAATGAAGTTCTCATCTTCCACTTACGACAAATTTTCCATTTGAGAAATCGACTTTCAATCCAACATTCGTTTCCAATTCTTTACGAAGTCTTTCTTCAAGATTTCTCGTTGTCATATATTTTCCTTCTTTTCCCGCAAACGGAGAATCATTAACGAAAAATTCCATACTAAGCGTTGGTTCATCGATTTCGATCGTTGGAAGCGGTTCAATATCTCCCACTCCAACCGTTTCTCCTACGAAAATATCAGGGATTCCACTAATCGTAATAATATCTCCGCATTTTGCCTCTTGTTGCTCGATTCTTGAAATTCAAAGAGTATTAAAAATATGAGCGATTTTTCCGGTTCTCTTATTACCGTTGTTATCATAGACAACGACTTGTTCTCCTGGTTTTACCGTTCCTTCATATACACGTCCAATTCCAAGTCTTCCCAAAAAATTGTCATATCCAAGATTTACGATCTGCATTCTAAAATTCTTTTCTGGAAGATTTGGAGCTTCAGGAACATATTCCATAATCGCTTCGAAAAGCGGAGTCATATCTTTTTGTTCATCTCCCAGATTTCTCATTGCAAATCCATTTTTTGCACTTGCATAAATCACCGGAAAATCTGCTTGTTCATCCGTTGCTCCAAGCAAAATGAAAAGATCAAAAAGCATATCAATCACTTCACTTGGTCTTGCAGTTGGTTTATCGATTTTATTGATCACAACGATAGGTTTCAATCAGAGTTCTAGACTCTTTTTCAAAACAAATTTCGTCTGAGGCATTGGTCCTTCATATGCATCAACTACAAGAAGAACAGAGTCCACCATTCTTAAAACTCTTTCCACTTCACTACCAAAATCAGCATGTCAAGGTGTGTCTACAATATTAATTCTATTTCCTTTTCGTTCAACGGCAGTATTTTTTGCATAAATCGTAATTCCTCTTTCTCTTTCTTGATCATTGCTATCCATAATCAAATCTTCATTTTCCAAGGCTTTCAATGTCCCAGATTGTTGAAGCAATTGATCCACAAGAGTAGTCTTTCCGTGGTCTACATGGGCAATAATCGCAATATTTCTAATGCTCATTTAAATGATAAAAAATAAAAATAACGATGGAATTATAGCAAAATGGAAAGAAAAATCCACTGAAAAAAAAGAAAAATGACCTTTTCTATTCTAAAGCATATTTTTTCTTTCCTCAGCAGAGGAGGAGTACGATTCAAAAAATGAAAAATCCAAGGAAGAACCACTGAGATTTAGTGAAACATCCAACGAATTCCAATTGAGAGTCACTTCTCAAATATTCAAACAAAAACCTAAAAAGACTATATCAAAGCACAAATTGAGCAATTAATCTGATCGGTTGAAATTGTTTTCTTTTAATCATAAAAAAGAAAGAAAAAATCTGAATGATCAAGAGAGTGAATCCCTCAAAAAGCATTGAAAGAAGATTCGTATTGATTCTTAAAACATTATCAACATGAGGATAAACATGAAGAAAATTGAGATTTTGCAAAAGAGTAACGAATGTTTCTGAAAATCAAGGATTCATAAAGGGGATTCCATAAAGTTCTTGATTGAGATAATTTCCTAATCTCCCGAAAAAAATCCCCAACGGTAAAAAAGTTAAAATACAAGCCACTAAAAGAGAAAAATCTTGAATCGTTGCTTTCGTAAGTTTTTTAAAAATGAAAAGTGCAATACTTACTCCGATAATTCCTCAAATAAAAGACATCCCTCCTTTCCAAACTGCAAAAACTGATAAAGGATCCTGAAGAAGATCTTGAAAATGATAAATAAAGAAATGTCCCAATCTTCCTCAAACTAAAACTCAAAGGATCAAACAGATAAAAAGAGTATCTAAATGAGAAGTAAGAAATTTCTGCATTCATGGATATTTTCTAAAATATTGTCTTTTTCCTATTCGAAAAAGAAAGCCGTAAAGAATAAGAAACGAAATAAAATAAAAAATTCCATATCGATAAATATCCCATCAGAAAAGACTAAAAGCAACCATCTCTACAGTAAAATTTTAAAGATGAAAATACTATATTTATCAAGAAATAAATGTCAAACCTAAAAGGAGATAAAATTTGCATTTTCGAAAATTCCTGAATAAAATTAAAGTACTTTTAGATTTATTATTGATAAAAAATGAATTTCGAATATGTTCAAAAACTTTTCACAAATGAAACTACAGATGATTATGTAGATTATTATGCAGATGAAGAGTATGAAGATGTTGATACCGATGAAAGTACTATTTTAGATGAAATTATTGATGACTACGAAGAGTTTTCAGAAGAATCTCAATCAATTCTGACAAATTTCTTTGAAGATGATGAAGAATGTATTAATTTCATTCCAATGAAAAATAAAAGATATGCAGAAATAGAGGAGTAGTAAGCTCCTCTTTTTTTTTACAATTATTTTCTCTATGATACATTTTATCCCTCATTAGGAGTAACTCCATAATGCATCACCAAATAATATCTTTTTTGACTTGGATTCAAGGTGATTCCAATTCCCATAGACTCAAAATGTTTCATCACTACTGCTCTATAGTGGCTTCCATTAGATTTTTTTTCAGGCATAATAAGTCCATCCCAAGTCGTTTTGATTGCAGCAATAAGATCATCAGTACAATCCGACTTGTTACAAGAATAATAGCCATATCCTACACTTTCTGTAAAAGCAGTTCTTCCCCCTGTTAAAGTCCTAAAAGTAATTCCCAAATTCTCAAATCGTTGCATAAGACTTTGATAACTGTAATATCCATCTGTACTCTTTCTCTTGTGAAAATTAGAACTTCTTCCTTCTTCCACAATGGTTTTAGACCATGTAGTTGCAGATTTTTCAAAAAGATTTTGATAAGTATAAGGAGAAAGTCCATTATTTTTTCTTTCTTCATTATGTCGAGAAAGAACCGCCTCTCTTACTTTCTCTTCATCAATACCTTCAAGGTCCAAAGAAGTTTCCCTTTTTTTCTTGTTTTTCTCTTGATTATTTTGTAGTTGATTTAATACTTCATCACAATGGATGCGAACTTGTTTAAAAAGAGAAGAAAATTCTGACTGTTCAAATTCAGGACTTTCTAAAAGTCCAAGTACTTGTTGTAAAAAGAGTTTTTTATCTTGGAGATTGCTTTTATTCTCGACTTTTTTATCGATCAAAAAATTAAAATAACTTGCATTAAATTGTTCCGCTACTGTCCATGAAAAAAAAACAATAGCCAACGATCCTAAAAGAAAAACTACTTTTTTCATACTTCACACAAAAATAAAACTACAATAAAACTCTTCCTTGAGGAGTTTTCTCGATTTTCCCCAATTTTAATAATAACGGTTCTACATCTTCTTCGAGAGATTTTTCATTGACTCCCATTTGTGCAGCAATCGTTTTTACCCCAAGAGGTCTATCATAATGTGCCAAAATATCCAAATATTGCTGATGTAAAGGAGTAAGTCCTCCTTCTTTAATTTGAGTATCGTGAAGAAATTGTTCTCGTAATTCATCAGTCAGATTTTTACTATTTTTACTAATACAAAAATCTCTCAATTTTATCCCAAGATTATGAATCTCCCTTGGAACAGAATCAACATTTTTTGCAATTTTTTCAAGGAGTACTTTATCAAATCCAAGTTCATATTGTTTGAGATACCTTTCGATAATGATTTTTTTCTCCTCAAAAGTATAATCCATAAAATGAAATTGATAAATAAACCTATTTTTCATAGGTTGAGAAAGTTTTTCTGGTTTCGTCGTTGCTCCAATAAGGGTAAAAGGATTGATCGGAATTCTAATATTTCATCATTCTGGCATTACCATATCGATCACAAAATCTTCCATTGCAATATAAAGAACTTCTTCAACCGTAGGTTTTAATCTATGAATTTCATCAATAAATAAAATATCATGAGGTTCTAAACTATTGAGAATACTGACAATTTCACTCGGTTTATTGATCGCATAAGCCGTTACAATCTTCACTCAAACTTGCATTTGTTTAGCAATAATATTCGCCATGGTAGTTTTCCCAAATCCACTCTGTCAAGCAAAAAGAATATGTCAAAGACTTCCTTGTCTTTTCTTTGCACTTTCAATCGCGGTAGTGAGTACTTTTTTGATCGGATCTTGACCAATAAATTCATCAAAAGTCTCAGGTCTAAAACTCCCTGTTCACTGATTTTTTTGTTCAATATTTATTTTTTTTATTTCCATTTCCATGATGAAAACTCGTTTGCTAATAAACATTCTTTTCTTAGTCTTTTTTTTAAAAAAATCAAGAGAAAATCAGATTTTTCTTCTTTGTCAAAAGTTTAACTGAAAGAAAGGGGAGGGGGACTTGAAAAAAATAAGAAAAAAGATAAAAAGAAATCTGATTTATTTCTACGAACAATTGAAAAAATAATGTTAAGACACCAACCGGTATTAGCACAAGAAACCTTTGAAAATCTTCCCCAAAAGGTAGAATTATATTTTGATGGAACCTTTGGTCATGGGGGACATTGTGAATATTTTCTCACTCATCTTCCTGAAGAAAAAGCGAAAAAAATGAGAGTTCTTGCTTGTGATATTGATGCAGAAGTACAAAAAAAAGGATTGGAATTTACCAAAGCTCGAAGTTCTCAGATTACTCCCATTCTCTCGTCTTATGCAAAGATCGATACAATTTCCGAAAAATATGGAAAAATCGATTTCATGCTCTTAGATTTAGGAGTAAATATGGAACATTTTAAAGATGGAGAAAGAGGATTTTCAATCAAATATGATGCTCCTCTTGATATGAGATTCAATAGAGAAAATCCCATTTCTGCAGAAACTATCATTAATAGTTATTCCCTTGAAAAGCTTTCAGATTTATTTTCTCTTTATGGAGATTTCTCCCCAAAATCAGCACAATATTTTGCAAAAGGAATCATTGAGGCCAGAGGAAAGAAAAAAATCACTACAACTTGAGAACTCAAAGAAATTCTTTTCAATCTCAAATGTAATCAGAAAAAAATCGCAGTGCTTTTTCAAGCTCTAAGAATCGAAACCAATAAAGAACTTGAGCAACTTCACCAATTTTTAGCAAAATTCGGAGAATGTCTTACTCTCTGAGGAAGATGTGCAATTATGACTTATCACAGTATTGAAGATAGAATCACGAAACTTGCATTCAAAGAATTAGAAGACAGTCAAAGATTTCAACTCGTAAATAAAAAAGTAATAAAACCTTATTATCTCGAAGTCGAAAAAAACAAGGCTGCAAGGAGTGCAAAATTGAGAATCATCGAAAGAATCGCATAATTTATTATCCCATCTAAACAATGAGAAAACTTGTTTTAAAATCTGAAGGGACCTTTCATCAAGTCTATGAATCCTGGTTAACAAAATATAGATCCAAGAAAGAATTGATTTCGTATATTTGGATTGGACTTTTTATGGTAGGAATTTTAGTATGTATTGTAAGTTTTCTCATTTATGTTAATAAATCTTCAACAGAGGGATATTTTCTCAGGACAGCGAATTCAACTCTCGATAATATCAATTTTAAATATGAAATTGTAAAAACTCAAATCTTGGAATTACAAAAATCCAACCGAGAAAAACTCAACGACTCCGATAAGTACGGACCAAGTGTTACAATTCTAGATACCAACGTAGAAATTATTACCATTCCTCACAAAGAATTTGAGAAAGTCGATGAGGAATAATTTAGATCTTTTTCCCCTTCATGAAAAAAAATGGATGTATTAAAATCGCTCTTACTCTCACGATTTGCTTACTCGTGTATCTTTCTACCAATCTTACTCTAAAAAAAGAAAAAAGAGAAGAAGTCTGAAAGACTCCCACAACAATCTCTGAAAACAAGGAAACTACCGATAAAACTACGGAAACAGGAGAACAATCAGATTTTTCTTCTTTTGAAAAAAATACTGAAAAGAAGATTGAAGAAGAATCTGTCAGAGAAACCTATCCTTTTGTTTCCGTTGTAGATGGAGATACGATCAAAATTTTAGTTCATAATGAAAAAACTTCTGTTCGTCTCATCGGAGTAGATACTCCTGAAAAATATTCTACAAGATACGGTTATGCAGAATGTTTTGGAGAAGAGGCTAGTGCTTATCTCAATAATCTTATGAAAGGGATTAAAGAGGTGGAAATTGAATTTGATGATACTCAAGGGACCTACGATAAATATGGAAGGATCTTAGGATATCTTTTTGTAAATGGAGAAAATTATAATCAAAAAATGATCGCTGATGGATATGCCCGAGAATATACTTATAACACTCCTTATAAATATCAAAAAGAATTCAAACAAGCACAAAAAAATGCACAATTAGCAAACTACGGACTTCGAGCTCCTACCACTTGTCAAGGAGAAAGAAAAGCTAAAAAAGAATAATAATATGTCGGGAAATTTTCTTCTTTTCTGAAGAAGTATTTTTTGAAAATAAAAAAAGATCGTACAGACATACAGACGATCCTAGTGTTTACTAGGACCCTGTAGCTCTTTATAAATCGTAGAGCTGTATAAAATACTTTAATCTCTCAAAATATTTTATAGAACTCTAGAAAAAAAGGTCCTAGTTTTGTTCGCAAACTTCATCTTTGGTAAGATTATTTTGCGTCTAATACGCTCAAGAAATACAGGAACATATTTTCATTTAGTAAATAAAGCTACCTTCATTTACACCTAATGTATAATCTCTCTAAAAAAAAATACAACTCAATAATGAAAAAAAACTCTAACAATAGTTTATCGCTTTTTATCAAAAAGAAAGAAGAAGTTATTGACTTTTGTATAGATAAATGTAAAGGGAAAGAAAAAGCCATTTATTTAGTATTAAAAGCATCTCTAATCCCCTTTGTAACATAATGTAGAATAATTGGAGCTTTTTCTCACATAAGCGATAAGAAAAAAGCTCAAATTTTCTTATTGCTAAATTTATTTATCAATATTATTTTATCCAATATACATTGTTTTTTTCGTGTATCTTTACATTCCAATAGAAATTTACTATCTATTTTGTTTGTTTCAAGAAAAGTAGTCCCATTTTGTTCTAGTTGCCTTACCAATTCTCGCAAACGACTATTAGGAGTATCTTTCGTTTCAAAACATTTTGCTGACATCTTATCTTATAAAAAATAAAGATACAATATATATATATATCTTAAACAAAAAGTCAAGTTTATTTGGAAAGAAGAAATTCAAGAAATCTCTTGACTTTAAGGTGTATATATATATATGATTTTTCCAAACAAATATCACAATAAACATAAATGCCTATGGTACTCAATCTTAAAACTTTGATATGTGGTTTCTTGTTGGTAGCTATCTTGATGACTTTTAGTATCATATTTTTCTCGATGCTGAGTCACACAAACAACCAGCAAGATGTACCAACTTACTATCCTTCATCAGGTCCGAAGACTATAGACGACCTCATCCGTGAGGCAGGAAAAGCGACTGAGGATTTTAAGAGGACATTTACACCTCAAGACTCAGAAGACATTTCCCCCCGAGATGAAAGAAGTGATCAGGAAGAACCTGAACAGTAACATGAAGTTTAACCATTTAAACAATGCCGGAGGTTCTTATCTGGCATTTTTTAAAACAGTTTAAATGCCTGACTCTTAAAGTGAAATCAGATTTTTATTCTTTTTTTGAGGACTTTTTACTATTTTTTTCTTGATATTCTTTGAGGTATCGTTATAGAGTAAGTGAAGTTTTGTCTTTTAACCAAGAAAGAAATGGAGGAGGTAAGGAAGAATGCATGCAGTGTTCTACATTCAAGATTAAAAATATTAACTGGTATATTTTCTATATGGTTAGCGACATTATTTACTGGTTGTTCATGAAATGATAGTAGTCACTGATGAGATCAAGCATGAGAAGCACCTGTTCATACAGTTCAACCTAATGAAAATACTTCTGCGGAGGATTTAAATATGCTTCAAAGGAGATTTGCTAATGAGATAAGAGATTTTTTGAAAGAAAACAATATTCAGAATTTTTTGACGAAAGAGGAAATTTCTTTAATTGCATATATAGGGAAATACCATTGTAAGTATTATCAATGAAATATAGACAATGGAGAGTTTGAAAATACTATAATAATACTTAAAGTTATGGCTTTAATGGAGTGTATAGCACATGCTAGTAGTGATTATTATGCTTCTGATGATGACTTGATATCTTGTAGAACCCCAAAAGAATTACAAGGAAAACTTGAAGCCATGTGAAGGCAAGAGAAGTTGATTAAGAAAATGAACATACTTCTAAAAGAAATAGTAGAGGAGAATCAGATAGATCTGAAAAAACTTTCAGAAATCCTTAGAATTTGGAAGGAAAGGGAAAAGACGACTCATCTTTTATCTTGGGTACTTGAAAATTCCTATAATATAGGGTGAAAAGTTGTTAAGATGAATAATGATCTTGATCAAGAAAAGAGAGCTGTTAAGTTATGGGCAGCATAATAAAAATTCCTTAGTCTCTATTCTTGCTTTCTTGATTGATCAAACATTTGATTAGAATTAAGTTCTTCTACATTTCGTTGGAACAATTTAGAAACATTTTCAAAAGAGAGATTAAATTCTTTTGAGGTATCTCGAACATCTACGAAAAAACATCTTTTTTCGCCATTAATAGTTTTACATCAAGTTAAAAGATACACGTGCTTATCCGAAATATAGCCTCATATATCTTTCATATAATTCGGAGGAAGATTCAGATTTTGTTCATCGAGATACGGTCGATAAGATTCTAAATCCTTATATATTTCTTTAATTTCTGGAGGTTCCTTATCGTATACGTTTTGAACTTCTCACCAAAAGAGATCGTCAAGACTTTTATCTCCCATTTTCATATCATCAATGGGAGTTATAAAAATATGTCACTTTTTATCTGCGGTATTTCCTAATGGTTTTAATTCTACCATTTGTGATCAAGGATTAAATTGATCAAAGAAATTTTCTTTCGATTGAGAATCTAAGGTATAATCAATAGTATTTTCTCATAAGAGATCTTTAGTAGAAAGATTAGATTTTCCTACACGTCTAAAATTATCTGTTGTTAATTCAACATAATCTCCATTTCTGATAGCAGCTTGTTTATTGGTTATTATTTCATTTCCTTCAGAAGGTAAATTTAAAAATTGTTGTTTCAAAAATGCAACTTCCAATAATCTATCTCAAAATGTCCCTTGAAAAAGATTTCGTTTATCTTTGTTTAAGATTTCATCTTTTGTTACTTTAATCCAAATTCCATCTTCTGATCCCAAAGGAATTTTTACTTCCCGTGCATTCTGATTTTTATTTTCTTTTATAGACTCTAGCATAAGCTTATCAAAACAATTCAATCTTTTGAGATTTTCTAATATTCCATAAAAATCCTCCCTTCACTCTTTTAAAAGTATGAGATTTCATGGTTTCTTTCCTCAAAATAATTCTGTTACTCTTGCTTGATCGATCAAATCTAATTCCATATTTTGAAAATCAATACGATGTAATTTATTGGTTAGAAAAGGAGTTGTAGATGTCTCTTGAGTTGTACTGTTTTTATTCCATGTCTCATGAAAATTCTCTTTTAAGGCTTCTTGATCAATATAGGTATTTAAGTAATTAATAAATCAGTTTTTTCAACCAAACCCTTCTCTTACATCTATTTTATCTTCATCAGATAATTTGTCATAAATTTTTTCTCAGAATGTCTCAGGACCTGAGAAACTATCTTCACTTATAATAATATCTACTATATTTTTTTTCTTTCAACGTCAAGGAGTATCTCTAAATTTTAATGTTTTATTATTTTTTGTTACTGAAAATCTGCGAGAATCATAAGGAATATCATTTTCTCATTTTTCAAATGCGTCTTTGAATCTTCTATTGTTTCAATATTTTATTAATTCTCTCTTATCTGCAGCCGCTAAATACTGGTTAACATCTTCAAACTCCTGACAGATTCCGGGATAATTTTCCTTATCATAAAAATATCTAAAATAGTCTTTCATTGTATTGCTAAAATTTTGTGGTTCAATCTTCGCAAAAGCATTATCATAATATCGATCTATCATATAAGTTCAAATATCTGATTCCACACGTACACATGAATGTCCTGGAGTATTTTCATACATAATAATATTTCTGAATCAAAATTCTCAAGCCGTATTAATTTGATCAAAGAAGTCTTTAAAAAACAAACTTCGATATTTACAGGTTCCTCATTCCTCTCATGTAAGTTGATAAAATTTTTCTCAAAGACTTTTATTGCTAAATACTTTTACAGAAGTAGGAGGAATTTGATTGTAGCTTTCGCCTATTCTAGTGATATATTGATAATCATTGAAAAATTCTGTAAGACTTTCAAAGACTTCTTGTTTAAAATTTTCTTTATGTTTATTTTCCTTGATATAGTTTAAAAAATCATTGAAGATCTTATCTAGATTTTCTACTGCATTTTCACTCTCTAAAGCTTCTGTTATAGTTGTTATTAGATCTGCTGCTCATTTTTCTTTAATCTCATCCCATTTAATATTGAGAAAATTTTTTCCCTCTTGAGAAGTTTCTCATTTTCTTTCTGCAGAAGAGACTTTTCCACTATCTTTAGAAGAAAAAGAGAGGGAAACTTTAAAATCTTCATCCGTATTATTCCCTTGTTTTTGTGTTGTTTGTGTTTGATTATCATTGAATTTTTTATTGAGTTCGATTATAACATCCTTTTCTATAGGAGTATTGTTAAAGCAGTCATGTTCTAATCGAGATCTTATCTTGTTATAGCTAAGCTTTTGGAAATTTACACTACGTAAAGAAGTACAATGTCTAAAGATTTCTCGATGGGAAGTCTGTAAAGTATTAGGTAAAGTAACTTCTTCTAATGATGAACAACATTTAAAAGCTTGATCATGTATTTCAAGTAGTCCTTCATTTAAGGATATTTTTTTTAAATTTCTACAAGCAAAAAATGCCTTTGGTCTAATCAAATCTAAAGTTTTTGGACAAGCGATTTCAGTAATATTTGATCTCATAAAGGCTCCTTCAGCTATTACTTCTACTCCTTCAGGAATAACAACAGGTTCCTCAATATTTCAAACATATTCAGTTAAAACAATTCTTCATTGCTCTCTTTTGATTTTCATATTTCAAAATCTCTTTTTCTCTCATTCTTTCAAATCTTTACATTCAACATAAGTTCTTCATAACATCCATTCTGATTTATGTTCTCTTCGGATTTCTTTTGCTTTAGCTCCAAAATATCATGAATCAAAAAGAAAAATCTTAAATTCATCACTTACATTCAAACTATCTAACACATCTAAACAATGTTGTATTTCTTCCCATGTTCATCTTGGTTCTATCTCATACACATCCATAAATGCTAAAAGATCTTTTTTATCGAGTGTAATTTTTCTTCCTGTTAATTCCTCGTATTGCTTTGTTATTCTATCTCTTAAATCTTCATAAATTTTTTTCCTCTCTTGAAAATTATGATCATTAAATCGTTTTTCAATAAATGTTGCATTATCTTCGATTTCTTCTTTGCCCTCTATAGTTTTTTCTTGATCACGTATTTCTACATTTTTACTACGAATGACATCTCCTTTTTCGTTGACTACGAGCATCAATTTTGTACTTTTATTATAGAGAATAAATTCTTTTTTATTTGGATCTGTTCCTTTTTTTGTTGGATATAGTTTCCATTCTCATCATTTCATTGTTGTCCAAAGAGGTTTTTTCACTGCTTTAGCTCATAAAATCATTCCTATTATTGTCACGATTTCTTCTTGTGTGGGCAATCTAAATCCTCTTTCTTTAACGATTTCTCAAGTTTCTGGATCAATGACTTCTCAAGTCTCTGGATCAATGACTTCATATCAAAAAGTAAGATTCATGAGTTCTTCTGCAAAAAGCATTTCTCAAAATTCGAAAGTGCTATCTACTGTCATCCCTAATGTTTTCTTAAAAACACCTAATCAACTTTTAAAAATTTTTCCCATTGTAAGGTCTTTGATTGGTCAATTAAGTGCTTTTGTAGCTCATAAAACACCTAGGAAAGCAGCTGTTTGAATATTATTTCTGGATATAGGATTTAAATCTGCTTCAAAAGGAGTCCCCATTAATCAACTTTTTACGAGAGCATGGACATTATTGAAAATAGGAGCTTCTATGAATTTCGAAAGTCAAAAGAGCCCTATTTTTCATAATTTACCAGCAGCATTAAGTTTTCTAAAGGGAGTATGCATAACAGCTATAGCCTTTTGAGAAATATTTATTAAACTCTGACATCTTTTAGCATTACTTCAGAGTGTAAGTATTCCTCCTACTACAAAGTCTCCTATTCCTGCAGTTAAATAAGTAGTTAAGATAAAAATACCGATTTCAACTCCTATCTCTCCATAGATTTTTGTATTTTCATCACTAATATATCAATCTAATCCTTTGATATCACTATAGAGCTCTGCATTAGAACCTTCTACTCCACCCGCTAATTTTGCATAGTGATCAAATAAAGAGAGTTTAAGGTTTGATCCTATTTCTCCATAAAGGCCATAAGTTTTAGCACAATTATAATTACACTCTAGTATTGTATTGATATTATCATCTTCTTTATTAGCCAACAAAACACTTAACCACAGATATTCGTACTCTTGCTGGTCCGTTTTTAATGGTGTATTTTTTAACTGGAGTCGTCTTGTTGTTTGTGATTGCATAAATTGTTCTTTTGTATAAGCTTCAGATTTTTCTTTTTTATCTTTCAAAGCATTCATAAAAGTAGTAATTCCTTTTCATAGCTCGGAGTCTTCTTTTATTTCTTTTGGATCTTCTGGAAATTTTCAGACAATATTTTTTAAAACAGAGGTAAAAGTCTGAAAGTTATCTGTAGCCTGATAGAGACTATCAAGTTGTTGTATTGTTTCATTTTTGTGATTAATGGTCCCATCTGATTGTATCATATCTCAAGCAAAATTCACATTGAATCTCTCCTCCAAGTCATCTAAAAATTCTTGATAATGATTTTCTTCCTTTTCTTCATTGTTTTCGTTATTTCCCTTGTTTGATTTTATTTTTAGATTTCACTTAATTACTTCTGCTAAAAATGAAGTATGAGTTTTATCATAAACTTGAAAAGTCTCTCAAAGGAGTCTTAGATTATTATTTTGTGTTTCTGTATCTCAAAAAAATATATTATGTAACTGTTCCAATGATTCTCAAGTTAATCATCCATCATTTATTGTATCTGAGAAAGCGTTTATCCTTAGATTCAAGACTGTAGATCATGCATATTGTGGGGCTAATCAAAAAGTTGATACTGCATTATAGCTTTTAAATTCTTTTCGTAGATTCAAAAATGGAGTAATTACATTTTGGATAATATTATCTTTCCCTATATTTTCTTGAGGAGTATTAGATAAACTTTCTAAAGTCCTTTCTAAAAGTATTATCATGCTCTTACAATATTGATTTTCAGAATATTCTGCTTGATAGTTTTGTATAATTGTTTTTAGTTGAGTTATTCAATATTCTAAATTTTCTTTATCAATATTAAGATCTTTATTTTTTTCTTGTTCTGTTTTTTCAATAACTGGATTCTCTTGTTGTATCACAAATTCTTTTGTTTTAACATAAGTGTTTTTGGAAAAAGAACTCACCACAGAGAATTGCATTCCCTCTATTAAAAAAGCATCTCATAATACTTCCAGAGGATTTTTTAAACATAATTGAAATTCTGTATTTTTGTGGGTGCTAGAAAAAATATTTTGATTATTGTGTCGTTTCTGATAGATAAGTCCTCTTGTATGACGATGTATCATGTAATAATTATTTTTTCATAGAATCTTTCTAATAGTTTCATCTGCACATGCGCTATAATCAACATCATAAATCATATTTTCATTATTATACGCGAAAAGAAATTCTAATACTTCTTGATGATTACAGTTGTTAAGTTTTGCAGTAAATTTTATTTTATGATTCTTTTCATCATATGTAACGATACCCGGAAACTTTTTATTAATATTTTCCACAATTTCTTTATTTTTAGAATCAATATCTCAAAGTACTTCTGATTTTATTTCCTCAGAAGTTAGAAACTCATTTGATGTTTCTGGCTTTTCAGTGTAAGAAGAAAGTGTTTCAGGCATTTATATATAACACAAAGTAAAATCTTCTCAATTATACTCATAACCTCTTTTTTTTGCTATGATTAAAGAAAAAACACCAATCAAGGCACTTGACTTTAATGGATTTATATATAAATATTGATTTTTTGGGAATTTGAAACAATGATGTTTAATAATGATAACTTTTTCCCTGTTCAATCGTAGTACATCTATAGAGTTGCTCGATAAGAACTAGTTTTGCTAATCCGTGGGGGAGAGTAATCCTTCCAAAAGAAAGTTCTTTAAGATCGGGGAATCAGGCTTTTAAACTTTTTTCATCGACTCCATAAGGTCCACCAATGATAAAAATCGTATCTTGATGAATGATTTTTTGATGAAGTTCTTCCGTAGTTCGTTGAGTTCCTTCCTTGATCATCAGAATTTTCTGAAAATTTGCATATTTCTTTTTCAAAGTCTGTAAAATCTCCTCAGTTTCTTTATGAATGACAAGTTCTTTATTGGTATCTTTAAAAGGCTTGAGTGCTTCGAGGTGGAGCTGTTTCCCAAGTCTTTTTTCATATTCTTGAATCGCAGAAGAAAAATGTTTATCAGAATCTGAAATATGGAGAATTACGAACATGGTTTTTAGAAGAAATAAAGTTGTGTATTCGTTGTGGGGTAAAATCCTTTTATTGGAGAATTGAAATCCCTCTGTCATACGGACATCTCCCTTTAAAAAGGGAGAATAAGTTTGGAAGAAAAAGAAATCATTTTTTTTACTGTGTTTTATGATGGAGGTTGTGCTCCTTTTGTAAAGGAGCTGTCACGAAGTGACCGAGGATTTTTTAAAAAAGAATGATGTTTAAAATGACAGTTTATTTTTATCTGTTGGGATTTGGTCCTGTTCTGAAAGGAAAATCTTCAGGAATTGTATATCCTTTGATTTTTGAAAGACACTTCAAAACATTAGTTTGCCAATTGATAGGACTTGAGGCATAGATTTTCCCATCTTTATTTCCATACCTTGAGAGTTGTTTAATCGTATGGTAATCTCCAAGGAAAGCATTATTCAAAGTTTCAGCAATTAATCTTGCTCCTTGATAAGGACTTGAATATGCGATTCTATCTCCACGGTCATTATTTCCAACATTTCCGATATTGTTCGCAGTTGCAAGATAATGTCCGAGTGTTGATTCTGCAAAAGCTACACAGATCACCATATCTCTATCAATATTAGTACCTTCTACTACAGTATCCCAGAAAGAAAGATCTCTATAAATTCCTTTTCCATAGGTATCAAGGAAATTTTGACTTCTTTCATTTACCGTACTTCCTTCCATAATTTGTAAGTTACTTACATCAATAGGTCTTACCATTACATCACTCAAATATTTGAGTTTATAATCTTCAGAAAGAACATTTTGCCAATTTGTAATAACACTAAGATCAAGAACACTGAGAGGATCAACTGCAACTCCATTTTGATAAATTGCGAAAGTGAGATTTTCTCCTTCAGATACAAATCCGGCTCCTTTAGTTCCTGGTTCTCATCAACTATATCAAATAATTTGTCCTCTTTGCACAATATCTCCTGGTTTTACAAGAATACTATTGAGATATTGATATACCGTTACATATCCTTTTTGATGAACGATCATAATCCAACTGATTCCACTCATATCATCAAAAGTATGATAAACAACTCCATCTCTCATTGCATAAATAGGAGTTCCTTGAGTAACCAAAACTTGAATCCCTTGAAATTTAAATCCATAGTCTTTCTGAAATTGTTGATCTCAGAAATAGCGAAGAATTTCTGTAATTGGATAGACAGGCCAAGCGAGAGGAGAAGTTTCTTTGTTACTCGCATCATCCATGTGCTCAAGATTAATGATCTTCTCTTTGATATTTTCATAAGATTTATAGTTTTTCTGTACGATTTCATCTAAAAATGCTTGAACACTCGTATTTACATCTTTTTTACTTGAGAAAAATTTTTGAAATTTTACTTGATCATTATTTTGTTTTTCTTTGTAAAGTTCCAAAAAACGGATGAGATATTGTTTTTTCTGTTCAAGTTTATCAATTTCTTCATAATAGGTATCTAAAACTTCTGTTGCTTGTTGTTTAAGGTTTCCAAGTTTAATAAGAAGACTTGTCTTCTTTTCTTCTTCTTGGTCGGCCTTTTTGATAATATCTTCAAGTTGTAGAGTAATAGATTGGATAAGATTTTCAGAGATTAAGGTCTTATTGATATTATCAGAATTGATGAGAAGCCTTAATTCATTAATTTTATCGGTTTCTGGATCATACAGTTCGAGATCAATTTTATGAAGGAGGGTAACATATTCTGTGTAATAATCTTTAGCAATAGAAAAAGATTTTTTTACTTCTTGTAAATCCTTGAGATAGAGATCTATTTGTTCTTGGTAGACAGCAAGATTTTGAATTGCAGTGGAGAGGGTAGTAGTCGCAGTTCAAATACTACTAATCACTCTCACCATTTCATTTCTTACTGTTCTGTATTTATCATCAAGTTGAGGATTTTTTGCTCTTTCCGCAGCATCCAAGGCAAAAAGTTCTTGAGTAATATCATCAATTCCTCCTTTGATATTTTGAATTTTTTTAAGCGAAGTATTGACGATACGGATCAATTCCTTATCAGAAGATTGAGGAAGCTCTTGATTTTGTTTTACTGCAAAACTCGTGTTTAAGACACTGAAAAACACGGTTGAAATTAAGATCCCTCATAAAAGTTTTTTCATTTTTTCATCATGAAATAAAAATACTTTCTTATTACTTTATTATACGGAATTTTAAAAAAAAGAGAAATAAACCTGAATGAAAAACGGTATTTTTATTTCTCTTTTTGTGAAAAGATGATATAATTATGATCGGTCTTTCTTTCGAAAAAGCAAAATTTTCGAGTAAAAAGTTCAAATTTTTATTCTTTTGTATTTTTATAGTGTTCAAAACGGTTTTTCAAATCATGAGTTAATGCAAGATATTCTTCTCTATCAAAAAAATGACGATCATCTTGTCCATTACCATCAATGGTTCCAATTCGACAATTAGGAATCACATGGGCATGAAGATGTTCTATAGATTTTCAGGAAATTCCTTTTGCATGGGTATCTCTTAAAAGGATAGAAGTTCCTTCATGTTCTTTTTGCATAAAAGTATTTCGAGTATTTACGAGCTCCCACATTTCTTGCTGTTCCTCTTTCGTTAATTCGTTCAGAAAGGTTACATGTCTTTTTGAAATAATTAAAATATGATCTTTAACATAAGGAGCTCTTGCTAATACGACATAAAAATTTGCTGTTTCATCCAAAGCTTTCTCATTATTCATATTGCAAAAAGGACAATGATGTTCCTGATCAAGGTTTGCTGTGTACGTTCCGTAATCCATAAGTTTGTTTAAAAAATAAAAGAATGTAATAATTTTACCCAATTTATAAAAATATTGCAAAAAAGAAAAATTTTCGTATACAAGAAAAATAAAACTTTTATCTCATGATTGATGGATGAAAAAATCTTTATTTAAAATTTTCTTTTGATTACTTTGTATTATCACGATTATCTATTTTACACAAAATAAATTAGAAAATAAAGGAACAGGGCCTATTATTAATGTAACGGAAGAACAAGAAATTTCTCTTAGTGAATGGATTTCTAAATATCAGACGACAGAATTCTCAAAAATCGAACTTGAAGATGATATCAATTTGATTGGATATGTATTCGTTGAAACAGGGGTAGTGCCTTCATTTTTGAAAGAAAAACAGTTGATCGAAAATTATCAAACATTTACAACAAAAAAACCTTCTGATACGAGTATTACTGAACTAGGGATTAGTCTAACAGGAGATACGGTTATCAATACCGTTTATCATGAAAAAGGACTTTTCGGAATGCTATTAGAGCAGTTTGGATCTATTCTTTTGTTTTTTGTTATTTTCTTTCTTGGTGCGAGATTGCTCATGGGAAGAGGTGGAAGTTGAGTTGGAGGACTGATGAATATTCAAATTGGGAAGAAAAGTACTGAGGAAAATAAAAAGACAAAATTCTCTGATATTGCTGGAATGGAAGAAGTTAAAAATGAACTTGAAGAAATTATTGATTATCTCAAAGATCCAGAAAAATATAAAAAAGTCTGAGCAAGACCTCCAAAATGAGTACTTCTTTATGGGGAACCTTGATCTTGAAAGACGTTACTTGCAAGAGCGGTTGCTGGTGAAGCAAATGTTGCATTCTTTTCTGCTTCAGGTTCTGAATTTATGGAAATGCTCGTTGGAATGGGAGCTGCGAAAGTAAGAACGCTTTTTAAACAAGCAAAAGATGCTGGGAAAGCAATTATTTTTATCGATGAAATTGATGCGATTGGAAAGAAGAGAGGAAATGGAAATACGGGAGGACATCAGGAACAAGAACAAACTTTGAATCAAATTCTTACAGAGATGGATGGATTTGAAACGGATACTAATATAATTGTTATTGCAGCAACCAATAGACCTGACATTTTGGATCCTGCACTTCTTAGAGCGGGAAGATTTGACAGAAAAATCTATGTAACCACTCCAACTGCTGATGAAAGAGAAGCTATTTTCAAATATTATCTCAAAGAAAAAAAGCTTTCTCCTGAAATTAATCTTTCAAGTTTGATCAAGAGAACAAGTGGACTTGTAGGAGCTGATATCGAAAATATTGTAAATGAAGCATCTCTTAGAATTGCGAAAGATAATAGAGAAGTGATTGAACCTCAGGATTTTGAATATGCACTTGAAAAAGTATTGATGGGACCTGAGAAAAAAGTAAAGAAAATTCAAGAAAAAGAGAAACAAATTACGGCTTATCATGAATTGGGACATGCTCTTTTGGCTCATATTCAAGAGGAGGCTGATCCTGTTGAAAAGATTTCTATTGTTCGTAGAGGAAGAGCTTTAGGAGTAACTTGGACCACTCCGAAAGAAGATAAATATCATCAAACCAAAAAATACCTCCTTGAAGAAGTGACGGTGCTTCTTGCGTGAAGAGCTTCTGAAGAAATTTTCTTTGGAAAAGAGGAGATTACGAGTGGAGCTTCCAATGATTTTGAAAGAGCGAATAATATCGTGAGAAGTATGCTCGTTCAATACGGAATGGACGAAGATCTTGGACTTGCCGTCTATAAAGAAGATCAGGATTATACTCTTTTTAAACCTTATAGCGAAGAAAAAGCAGAGCAAATCGATAAAAAGATCAAAGAATACCTTGATAAACAGTACAAAAAAGCAAAAGAAATAATTCTTGACCACAAAGAAAATATTGTGAGAATTGCTGGAATTCTTATCAGAAAAGAATATCTTTCAGGTGATGATTTTTCTGAAATGATTGATCATCCAGAAACGATTGATGAATTTGAAGAAGCTATGGAACAAAAAGAAAAAGAGGAGTCAAAAAAAGAGAAAAAAGAAGAAAAATCTGAATCTTCATCTCCAGAATCAGAGGAAACAAAGTAACTTAATTTATCTTCATTGAAACAATGAAAAAACTGTTAATTCTTGACTACTATACCAATAAGATTATAGAGGTCCAATCTGAAGAAATTCTTCCTTGAATTGGCGATAAAGTTGTCTATTCAAGTCTAGATGTTAAAACGAATACCGAGAAAAAATCTCTTGGGACTTTTATAAAAGAAAATACGTACGATAAGGAGTATACTGATTTGAAAGGAACTTTTGTAGAAATCCTTCAAGGCGAAGATGCTCAAAGATTTCAAGAAGCTCAAGAAGAAGCTCAGACTCTTTTCCCTATTTTTAAAAGAGAATTTAAACAGTTTTTTCCAAATTCGATTCCTGTAACGGCAAGATATCAGATTTATTCTGATCAACTTTTCTTTTACTTTTATTCTGAGGAAAGGTTCATTTTTACGGAATTTGTGAAAGAATTGAGAAAAAAAATTAATAAAAATATTTTCCTTTTCCAAGTCGGAGCGAGAGATATGATGAGAATTTCTCCTGCAACGGACGGAATGTTTTGTTCAGGAGATGTTCCTCTTTGTTGTAAAAGACATATGATTTTCCAGAATATTGAAATTGAAAATATTATTACTCAAAATATTGAGGGAAGAGATATCGAGAGATTAAAAGGGAAATGTTGAAAATTAAAATGTTGTTTACTTTACGAAATGAATGTGTATATTGAGGAAGGAAAGAAATATCCTCAGAAAGGATCGAAAATTGAATTAAAGGGAAATCTTGCTTGTAAAGCTCAAAATTGTGATAATAAAGAAGTTTGTGAAGGAATTATCCTTTCTTACAATATTATGAATCAAGAAATAAAAATAAAAACAAAGGAAGGAATTATTAAAATTCCGCTTGATAAATTCAATCAAGAACAAAATATTACTTCATAATTATTTACTTTGCTTTCTTCTAAAAATGGAAAAATATCTTATCTATGTTCGATTATGATTGACAATTATTGTCCTTGGAGTGCCATTTTGTCTGCTTTGTGGACGAATTTTCAAAAAAATCAAAAAAATGTGCAATAAAGCAAAAGATAAAGTCCAAACTCAGCGAATGAAACAAAAATTCAAGAGAAAAAAAGAATTGGTAGATCAGAAAGAGGAAAAAGAAGAAATCGATAAAAATTATGAGGAAACAATCAATTCTGAAATCGAAAAAGTAAAAGAAGAAAAATCTGAAGAAAACTCTTGAACTTCTGAAAATGAGGAAACTGCTTCTTCTGAGTCAAAGGAAAAGGGATCTTCAAAATCTTCGACTTCAGAGACTTCATCAGAAGAAAAAGAGGCGAAAGAAGCTAAAGAAAATAAAGAACAAGAACTCAAACAAAGGAAACAACTTGAAAAAATCATCGTTGAAGCGAATTATCTCAAAAATAGCGGAAAATTTGAAGAATATGAGAAAAAAATCATCGAAGGATTAGCAACGGTTGATGCAAATAATCTCGAACTCAATAAAATGCTTGCAGATTTCTATTTTACCAATGGAAATTATCAAAAAGCACTTTCTCTCCTCAAAAAAATTACTGAACGAGATCCAAAAGATCATAAATCTATTTGGCAAATCGGAGAAATCTACTTTATCAATGGAGATAATGAAACTGCTGAACTTCTCATCGAAAAAGCGATTAATCTCAGACCTGATAGTCCAAAATATAATCTCAGTATGGTGGAAATCTACTACAATACCAACAGAATCAATGAAGCCATTGCTTGTATGGAGAAAATTATTAGGCTTAGACCTACCAATACCAATTATATGTTGACGATTGCAGAGCTTTACGAGGAGGTGAAGGATTTGCAAAATGCGAAGAAATATTATTTCAATGTGCTTGAATACGAGCCAACAAATGATAAAGCAAAAAAGAAAATAAAAGAACTTAGTGAAAATTAGAATCTTCTTAGGTTTCAAGAAAATTCATGAAGGAAGTCAGACTTCTTTTTACTTTTTAAAATGATCATGCATTATACTTTGGTTGTTTTAGCCGCAGGAATGGGGTCGAGATACCAGGCAGAATGAGGGAGATTAAAACAAATTGATTATTTTGGACCTCATAATGAGATTTTGCTGGAATATTCGATTTATGATGCGATTCAGGCGGGATTTGATAAAGTAATCTTTGTGATTAGAAAAGATTTTGAAGAAGAGTTTAAAAATCTGATCAAAAATCTTCCTACCGATAAAATTCAGATGCAATTTGCTTTCCAAAATGGTGATGATTTACCTGACGGATTCACAAAGCCAGAAACGAGGCAAAAACCGCGAGGAACGGGACATGCGATGAGAGCTGCGTTGCCGTTGATTCAAGAAGAGAATTTTGCGGTGATTAATGCAGATGATTTTTATGGAAGAGAAAGTTATTTGATTTTAGCGAATTTTCTCAAACATGCACAAAATGAAGGTTGTGTCGTGGGATATCATATTTCGCAAGTTCTTTCTCAGAATGGTCCTGTTTCAAGAGGGATTTGTTCCATTGAAGGAGATCATTTGATTCAGCTGACGGAAACGAAGAAAATTGCGAGGCAAGAAAACGGAGAAATTCTTTCTTTAGAATCAGGGGTAAAAGTCGATAATGATGCGATTTGTTCGATGAATATGCTTGGTTTCCCTAATGAGATTATTCCTTATTTTGAAAAGTATTTCATTGCTTTTTTGGAAGAGAATTTGAACTCGGAGACTCAGGAATTCTATGTTCAAAATGTTTTGATGCAGTGGAGTAAAGAGACGGGACAAAAGTTGAAACTTCTGAAAACTCCTTCTCAGCGATTTGGGGTAACCTATCAGCAAGATAAAGAAGAAACGAAAAAAAAGATAAAAAGTCTGATTGAAAGGGGAGTTTATCCTGAAAATTTGTGGGGGAATGCTATGGAGAACCTCCCTTAATAATTGTCATTCTGAGGCGTAGCCGAAGAATCTATACTTCTGAGAAATGGATGTTTCGCTATGCTCAACATGACGAAAATTATATGGAAATAGGACACGGAGAACCGTGTCCCTACATATTAATAAAAAGGTAGGGACATCATTCTTGATGTCCTTCTCTTCAATGGATAAATTTATTCTTTATTGTTTCTCCTTATTTACTTTACCTAGAAGATCCTATGCCATCAGATTTAAGAATTACACAAATTAAAGAATTTATCGCCAATTGGCAAGAAAAGGGATATGAGAAAGGTCAATCTCAACCTTTTTGGCTTGATTTACTGAGTAAAGTGCTTGGAGTTGAAAATCCAACTCAATTTATCGAATTTGAGGATCATGTAAAAATCGATAAAGCAAATGGATTTATAGACGGATTTATTCCGAGTACGAAAGTGCTCATCGAACAAAAATCTAAAGAAAAAAACTTAAGAGAGGCAATTAAACAATCTGACGGATCGCTTTTAAATCCTTTTCAACAGGCAAAAAGATATTCCGCAGAGTTACCTTATGATCAAAGACCAAGATGGATTATTACCTGTAATTTTCAGTCCTTTTTGGTGTATGATATGAATAACCCAAATGCAGAACCTGAAGAAATTTTATTGAAGAATTTGGCAAAAGAGTATTATAGACTGAGTTTTATTGTGAACGAGAAAGCAGAACACCTCAAAAAAGAAGAAGAAATCTCTTTCAAAGCGGGAGAATTAATCGGGAAAATTTATGAGGCATTTTCGAAGCAATACGTTGATATGCAAAACGAAACCTCACAAAAATCGCTCAATGAACTTTGTGTCAGACTTGTTTTCTGTTTGTATGCTGAAGATGCAGGGATTTTCGGTAAAAAAGACATGTTTCATGATTATCTTGTGAAATATGAAAATGACTTGGATAGTATGAGAAATGCTTTGATACAATTATTCAAAGTTTTAGATACCAAAGATAATGACAGAGATCCGTATTTATCCGATGAATTGGCTCAATTTCCCTATGTAAACGGGGGACTTTTCTCTAATGAGAATATTGAAATCCCAAAATTTACAGAAGAGATAAAAAATCTGATTCTTGTCGAGGGATCGATCAAATTTGATTGGTCAGATATTTCTCCAACGATTTTTGGTGCGGTTTTCGAGTCAACTTTGAATCCAGAAACGAGAAGGAAAGGAGGTATGCACTATACTTCGATCGAGAATATCCATAAAGTAATCGATCCGCTTTTCTTAAATAATTTGAGAGAAGATTTGGACGGAGCATTGGCTTACAAAAGAGATACCGAAAGACAGTCCGCTTTGGTAGATTTTCAAAATAAATTAGCTTCCTTAAAGTTCTTTGATCCTGCGTGTGGAAGTGGAAATTTCTTGACGGAAACGTATCTTTCCCTCAGAAAATTGGAAAACGAGGCAATTCGTGCTTTCGGAGGAGTTGCTTTAAATCCTGAATGGCTTATCAAAGTCCATATCAACCAATTTTATGGAATCGAAATCAATGATTTTGCGGTAACCGTTGCAAAAACAGCACTTTGGATTGCAGAATCTCAAGCGATGAAAGAAACGGAAGAAATTATCGGAATGAAAATGAATTTCTTACCGTTGAAATCGTATACGAATATCAAAGAAGGAAATGCTTTGAGAATGGATTGGAACGAAGTACTTTCCAATCAAGAATGTGATTATATTATGGGAAATCCGCCTTTTATTGGTGCAAGATTAATGGGAGAAAGTCAAAAAGCTGAAATTAATGAAATCTTTGATGGAGTGAAAGGAGCTTGAAATCTTGATTATGTTGCTTGACGATATAAATTAGCAACAAATTACATGAAAGGAACAAAAATTCAAACAGCTCTTGTTTCTACAAATTCGATTACTCAATGAGAACAAGTCTGAATTTTATGGAAAGATCTCTTTGATGAAGGAATAACGATCAATTTTGCTCATAGAACCTTTAGGCGAGATAGTGAAGCAAGTTTAAAAGCTCATGTTCATTGTGTTATTGTAGGATTTAGTTATAGTAAAGATAAACTTAAATATCTTTTTGATAATTGAATTATAAAGGAGGCCAAAAATATTAATGGTTATTTGATAGATTGACCTATTATTGTTATTGAAAATAGATCAACCCCTATTTGTAAAGTAAATAAAATGGATTTTTGAAGTATGCCAAATGATAATGGTTTGTTAAGTAACTATACCAAAGAAGAAAAAGATAATATTTGTAAAAAGTATCCCAAAGCTGAAAAGTTATTTAAAAAAATCTTATGAGCAGAGGAATTTATTAATAATAAAGAAAGATATTGTTTACGATTAGATAAGGTCTCTCCAAGTGAATATAAAGATATTCCTCCGATTATGGAAGCAATCCAACATGTAAAGGAAGTAAGAGAATCAAGTACTAGAGAAGCTACAAAAAAATTAGCAAATGTCCCATATTTATTTTGAGAAATTAGACAACCAGAAACGAGTTATTTAATTGTACCTAGACATTCATCTGAAAGTAGAAAATATATTCCAATATGATATATTACGCAAGAAACAATATGTTGAGATGCTAATATGTTAATTGCTAATGCTAGTTTGTTTACATTTTGAATAATGTGTTCAAATGTTCATAATGCCTGGATGAGAACTGTTTGTTGACGTATAAAAAGTGATTATAGATATTCAAAATTAGTCGTTTATAACAACTTTCCACGGCCTACGCCGACAGAGGAGCAGAAAAAGAAGATTGAGAAAACGGCTCAGGCGATCCTTGATGCACGTGCATTATATCCTGAAAGTTCTCTTGCTGATCTTTATGATGAACTCACGATGCCTGTAGAACTCCGTAAAGCTCATCAAGAAAATGATAAAGCGGTGATGGAGGCATATGGCTTCAGTACAAAAATGACAGAATCGGAATGTGTTGCAGAATTGATGGAAATGTATAAAACTTTAGTCGGAGAATAAAGGAGTTGATTAAATTTGCCCCTTTGAAAAGGGGCTGTCACGTAAGTGACTGGGGATTTAAAAAGGGGAGAACAATATTCATAAGAACCTCCCTTAATCCCTCCTTAATAAGGAGGGAGACTACTCAATATAATATTTTCTTCTCCTTATTAAGGAGAAGGTGGCCGAAGGCCGGATGAGGTTCTTTATAGAAATTCTGATGAGGTTCTTATCTCAGACATTACAAAATAATTTTAAATCTTTATGAAAAATATGAATTTAACGTTAGTCGTTTTAGCAGCTGGAATCGGTAGTAGATACCAGGCAAATTGAGGAAGATTGAAACAAATTGATTATTTTGGTCCACATAATGAAATTTTACTAGAATATTCGATTTATGACGCAATTCAAGCGGGATTCAAGAAGGTGATTTTTGTGATTAGAAAAGATTTTGAAGAAGAGTTTAAAAATCTGATCAAAAATGTTCCTACCGATAAAATCGAGGTTGTCTTTGCTTTTCAAAATTTAGATGATTTACCTGAGGGATTCACTAGACCTGAAACAAGAACGAAACCACGAGGAAATGGACAAGCCATTCTTGCAGCTTTGACGAAAATGCAAGGGGAGAGATTTGCAGTCATTAATGCAGATGATTTTTATGGTAGAGAAAGTTATCAGGTTCTTGCTGACTTTTTGAGTGATGAAACAACGAAAAATCAAGGAGCAATCGTTGGATATCAACTTCCAAAAGTTCTTTCTGAAAACGGAGGGGTTTCTCGTGGACTTTGCGAAATGGAGAATGGGAAACTCGTAAAAATTAATGAAACCAAAAATATTCAGAGAATCAACGGAGAAATTATTGGTATGGAAGAGAGTAGTGGGGAAGAAAAAAAACTTTCAGAGGGATATCTTTGCTCTATGGGGATGCTGGCTTTCCCTGAAGGAATTGAACCTTTCGCGAAGCAGTATTTCATCGAATTCTTGCAAACGAATTTGCAGAGTGAGAAAGCAGAATTTTACTGCCCTTATATTCTTTCGAGATGGAAGAACGAGGAAAATCAAGAGATCAAGGTACTTTCTACTACTGCTCAATGGTTCGGAATTACCTATCAACAAGATAAAGAAGAAACGAAAAAAAGAATAAAAAATCTGATCGAAAGGGGAGTTTATCCTGAAAATCTACGATCAGACTTCTAATCTCTTTTTAACTTATTTATAATTCAATACTCATGCCAACGGAATACGATTTGCCACCTCATCATAGTGAAGCAGAGAAAGGGGTACTCTCTGGAGCTTTGATGGATAATGAAACGATTTGGATTTTTGAGAGTGATAATATCGCTCCGAAGGATTTTTATCAAAAGGAACATGAGGCGATCTATGAGGCAATCAAGCAACTTTGGGCAGAACATAAAACCATTGATGTGATTACTCTTTCTGATCAATTGTCTCGTAATGGGAATCTTGAAGCGTGTGGAGGAACAGATTATCTTTATGAATTGGCTTGATTTCTGATTTCTACAGCTCCTTGTAGTGAGTATAGTAAGATTGTGAAAGAGAAATCTCTTTTGAGACAAGTTTTGAAAGTTTGTCAGCAGATTTCATGAGATGCTTATGAACAGAAAGATACGGTGGAGATTTTCGATAAAATTGAGAAAAGAATTTTTGAATTAACTCAAAATCAAATTGGAGAATGATTGGAAAGTATCGAGGATATCTTAAAAGGAAGAATCGAAGAATATATGGAAATCGTGGATAATCCTGAAAAATTTAATGAAAGAAAAGTAAATTCTGGATATTCAGAAATTGATGCAATGTTGACAGGATTTAAACCTTGAGAATTGATTATTCTTGCGGCCAGACCTTCTATGGGAAAAACAGCATTCGCCCTCAACCTCGTGACCAATGTCGCTCTTGAACAACAAAAAAAAGTTGCAGTTTTTTCATTGGAAATGAGCTCTGAATCGATTGTAGATAGAATTATGTCTGAGGTTTCTACTGTTCCAATGTATAAAATCAATAAAGGAGACCTCGATAACGATGACTTTTCGAAAATGGGGGATGCAATGGAAAAACTTAGTAGCGGAAATAGAATTTTCATCGATGATCATGGAGGATTAACTGTCCCTATTTTAAAATCTAAACTCAGAAAGCTTAAGATTGAACAGAAAGGGCTTGATCTTGTGATTATCGATTATTTACAGTTGATGCATGCGACCACTTTTATCGGGAATAGGACTCAAGAGATTTCTGAAATTTCAAGAGGACTTAAAGAAATGGCAAAAGAACTTGGTGTCCCTGTAATCGCACTTTCTCAACTTTCTCGTGCCGTTGAATCAAGAGTTGATAAAAAACCTCAACTTTCTGATCTGAGAGAATCTGGAGCAATTGAACAAGATGCGGATTCTGTTTTGATGCTTCATAGAGAAGATTATTATGATCCTGATACGGATAGAAAAGGTGCAACAGATGTTTGTATTAGAAAAAACAGGAATGGTGCAGTTTGAGAAGTGGAACTTCATTTCGAGAAGGAGATTATGAAGTTTGTGGAAAAAAAGAAAAAAGAGGAATGAGATGGAACGTATTAAGGGAAGAAAAAAGAGAAAAAGTCTGAATAACGAAAAAAGGAGGCCCGAATCAGATGTGTTTCGAGTCTCCCTAATTAGGAAAATTTTCCCCTTACATTTTAAGAACATTGTCAAGAAGATTCTGTGCTTTTTCATATTCTCCTGTTTCCAAAGCTTTCTGAACTTCCCTCAATTTCAGGTGAATAGCTGAAATAGTATCTTGATAATCACTGCTTTGCATGATGTGCCTCTCTAGCACTTCCCATTGTAACCACAACAATACTTCGGTTCCCTGCCCATAAAGAGTCAGGGAATCAAGTGCCGAAATGGCGGATGAATCGGAGGGGTTTATAGCCGACCTTATGATGGAAGCCAGTGAATCCACAGCTTCCGTGGGATTTTTTCGATGTCGAGGAAGCGTGACATTGTCCGGCGAGGCGGTTGTTGCCACTTCGGAGTTTATTTCTTCTTGTGCCTGATTGCTGGCATTTTTCATCATCATCTCGCAGGATGCGAAGATGAAGCTCGAAACGAGAAGAACGAGAAGAAATAAGATTGTTATAATCTTTTTCATTTTTGTATTTTTTTTGGTTATCAATCAATTTCTTTTACTTGGTAAGATTGTTTTCCCAAGGTTCCTCAAGCTTGTCCCTCCTTTTTTTTGCTTGAGGGATAAATTATTTTTTATTTCTTCCAATATGGTCTGATTGGTTAAAAAAATCGTATATATATACATGAAAGTCAAGTCTTTTTTAAAAAAAATTCAGATTTTTTTATTTTTTAAAAGATTTAATTTTTGTATCAAATGTATATACTTTAGATACTCAATTGATTTATATTCCTTATCACGATAGAAGATATAATAAACTTTTTAATCCGTAAATTTCACAACAATGACACAACAATATGATTCTGAAGAATTGAAAATTATGAAAGATTTAGAAGATTGAATGTACAAATCTGTTTCTCCTGAAGAATTAAAAAAATATAAACAAAAGCTAAGATGAGCTGGTGTTTATTCAGTAGATAAAGACGGAAATAAGACATTAATCTTGAAATGATGAAAAAGAGTCGCTAAAAAGAGTATAAGTCCGAGATTACACGAAGAAGATATCCAATGAATCAAAAGGATTGCCTTATCAGACTTTTATTTCTTCTCTTCTTCATAAAGTAGCTACCGGACAAATCCAAGTGTAATTTTAAGAGGGAAGTGATCCTCTCTTTTTTTATATTTTCAGTGAATATTCTAAAAATACTGAGGTACTCCCCCGTTTTGAGTACCTTTTTTTAATTAAAAAAATAATGGATAAATTTAGAACAAAAAAATTTATAAAAATATAAATATGAGAAAATTATGGATCAGAAATTTTACAGATAAGAGAAAAAAGAAATAAAAAAATCTGAATGAAAAAATGAGAGAATATACTAATTAATACAGAAAATACGATTTCAAATTCGTTAAATTTTTATCACAAACCATCAACTTTACCACCTTGAATAAAAAATGCTCAGAATTTTTTCTTCTTCGCATCTCTTGGATACTTACTAGTTTAGAACTAGTATTACTTAAACGAATTTTAACAAAAATCTATAAATTGATAATATCTATGGAAATTGTCTAAGGTAATAAGCAGAAAAATGGGGTAGTTTTAGGAAAAAGAAAAGGTAAGAACTATATTTTCTATGTATAAACGTAAAGTAAGTAAAAATTATCTTCATGGGTGTTACTAAACCAATTTTCTTGTTTTTTCCAATATAATGATAAAATATTTTTTAATATGTTCAATCGAGTGCATTTATTAGTTAATATTTCAGCAAATTAAATTTTCTGATCTCATGAAAAAATAACGTTTACTTTGCACAAGATACACAGTGAAAGAACAGTTCTAACCTAAGATATGAATAGAGAAGCCACTGAGGAAGCATATTCCCAGTGGTTTTTTCTTATTTTTTGAAACTACATTCTGCAAAGTTCAATTAACACTCTGCAAAGTAAAAGAAATAGTAGTTTCTATCTATGTTTTCAATCACAAACAAGAACGGCAATAAAAATTTAAGAAAAAACTTAGGAATGCAAAAAAGGACGGGTATACAACGGTTTGAATCTCTCTAGATCAAGGTGCTGTATACAATGGCTATATCCGTCCGGCCATTAAGTATAGCATCTTCATATAGTGAGATTGAGGCTATTGCATATCCAAAGACAATGTCGCCCCTAAGATAAAGGGATAAGGCTATCAATACTAGATCTCAGAGAGATGGAGATGATCAGCTTTATCTCTTTTTCTATTGCCCGAAAATGACCAGAGCAGGAAAACTATTCACTTTTATCTTCATAAACACAGCAGCATTCACGCCGGTTGGCTTTCATACTTTTAGTATTCTTGCTTTGGTTATCCTTTTAATGGGAGAGAAGAGGAGGAAGCAATTTTTATCTTTATTATTTAAGGATGGATAAGAATGACAACAGAAGAAAAAGTACTAAGGGAGTCATTTGTATTCTATAAGTCATTTCGGATAGCTATAGAGAATCTCCCTCCAGAGAACCAACTCAATGCATTCAAATTTATTATTAGTTATTGATT